>Ga0209317_1000752_pt1 | contig 35239 bp, 29 predicted proteins | sample RifGroB2_FD_183994 | JGI IMG/M metagenome (GOLD analysis project Ga0209317, IMG submission 183994) | Soil microbial communities from Rifle, Colorado, USA - Groundwater B2 (SPAdes) (version 2) | ecosystem: Environmental > Terrestrial > Soil > Unclassified | place: Rifle, Colorado | collected... | reverse complement strand
CGTGCAGCGACCTGCTCCAGAGCGGGAAGGGGCCGACGCAGCAGAGTTCCAGCAGGGATAGCCGGTCGAACTCGGGCCAGTCCCGGAAGCCGAACGGCTCGTGCCGCTCGAAGCTGGCGTTCTCCTCCTTGGTGATGCGCATGTCGGGGTAGGCGAGGACGCATTCCGGGTGCTCCCTGAGCGCCCGCACCATGGTCTCCAGGGCGTCCCGGCGCAGCCGGTCGTCCGTGTTGGCGTTGGTGACGAACTCGCCGGTCGCCATCCGGATGGCGCGGTTCCAGGCCTGGTACACCGTCTCCCGCCGCTTCGTCCTCAGGTAGCGGATGTTGTCGTAGCGCCCCTGGAACTCCTCGACGATGGCGCGCTCGTTTTGCCGCGACCCGGAGTCGATGACGATGATCTCGAGGTCGCCGGCGATGCTCTGCGCCTCCAGGTCCGCCAGCTTGCCGCGCAGGAACCGCTCGGCGTTGTAGGTCGAGACGATGGCGGAGACCAGGCAGCTTTTGCCGGGGACGCCGTTCACGGCGCGGGCCCGCTCGGCTCGACCAGCAAGGGGAGCGGCGGCAGGGGATTGAACGGCCGGCGCTCCGCCGCGAAGATCTCCCGCTCCCGGGCCAGGACCAGGTTCGCCTCTGCCGTGTAGGCCGCCTTGTCCTTCGACTTCTGCAGCGGGTGGTCCCGGAAACCCGCTATCAGGGTGTCGACGGAGAAGAGCCGGGCGCTCCGGAAAAAGCGCGCCCAGAGTTCCAGGTCCGCCGCCAGCAGCAGCTGCTTGTCAAGATAGGCCCCGCTTCTCTCCCAGAGGCCGCGGCGCCAGAAGATCCCCTCCTGCTGGATCAGTTCCTGGTCCGCCAGGTACTTGGCGCGGGAGTTCATCGGGAGAAAGCTGAGCACCACCTTCTGCCTCCCCTCTGCGTCGAAGCTGTTCGGCCTCCCCATGAGCCACTCCACTTTCGGGTCGCTGCCGAAGATCCTTGAGACGGTGTCGAAGGCCCCGGGGTGGAACATGTCATCGGCGTTCAGCCACCCCATGATCTCGCCGCTGCCCCTGTTGAGACCCTCCTCGATGGCGCTGTACTGTCCCGCGTCCCGGTGGCTTCTCCAAAAGGCGATCCGTCTCCCGTAGCTTTTGATGATCGGCACGGAGTTGTCGCTGCTCCCGCCGTCCATGACGATCAGCTCCAGGTTCGGGTAGTTCTGGGAGAGGATCGAGTCGAGGCACGCCCCGAGGTATTGGCCGTAGTTGTAGGAGGGGATGACCAGGGTGATCCGGGGGCGCCCTCCCGCTGCTCCTGCCGGGGTCATGACGCCACCGCCGCGCTCCGCCTGCTCTCCCCCCTTGCGGCCGGCGCGCCTGCCGTCCGGCCCGGCTCGCCGTCCCCCCCCCTCTCCACCATCCGGATCTCGAAGCGGTCGGGGTCGAACTCCCCGCGGCAATCCTGCCAGGCCGGTTCGGCGGGGCCCGGCTGCCAGAGGCTTTCCGACTGCAGGTAGAGGCGCGGCCGGTCGCTTTTGCCTGCCAGCGCCTCCCTGAAGGCGGTGGCGACCACCTCGGGATCGATGTCCCTGATGCAGTGGGCGCGTTGGTAGCTGCAGTTCCAGTTGCACTGGTAGCAGGCAAGCGGCAGGCTGACGACGGAGCTTGTCGCCGAGTAGGGATGGAACCGGCCGAAGTGCCCCCCGCCGAGGATCACGACGTTCGGGGTGCCGACGGCGCAGGCGATGTGCGAGGCCCCGGTATCCGCGCCGACCGCGATGCGGCAGCGCCTCAGGATGGCCGCGCTCTGGCGGATGCTGGTCCCCCCGGCGAGGTTGATGCCGGGGGCGCCGACCTGCTCCAGGATCGCCCGGTTCACCTCGGCGTCCCGCTCCGTCCCGAGCGCGATCAGGCTGAACCCCTGCTCCGCGCAGATCCGCCGCAGCGCCTGCCGGTAGTGCGGATAGATTTTCTCCCCCCACTGGCCGCAGGCGAAGAGCGCCACCGTTTTCTCCGGGATGAGCCCCTTCGCGTCGAAGAATTCCTGCGCCGTCCTTTCATCCTCGGCCGTGGTCCAGACCATGGGTGTCAGCGGCGGCGCAGCGATGCCGAGTGCGCCGAGAAATTCCCGGTTCCGCTCAAGCTCCGTCTTTTGCCTCGGATCGTCCGCGATGATGCGCGTGTAATACCGGTTGTTTTCTTCCCTGCAGTCAGCCGGGATGTTGCACAGGTTCCCGTTGAAGGCGACCCGCATCCGGGCGCCGCTGCCGATGGCGAACAGGTCGTAGAGCGGCTCGCGGGAATAGAGCGAGTTCAGCGCCAGATCTGCCTGCACACCCTGCAGGCGCTTGAGGATCACGTTCCGGTACTCCTCGTTCTGGTAGGCCTTGAGGCGGTCGAAGCCGATCACCGCGTCCACCAGGGGGGAGGCCTCGTACAGTTCGGAGATGTGCTGCTGACAGAGCACGACGATCTCGGCGCCGGGGTATTTCGCCTTGATGTGCGGCAGCATGCCGGCCGCCATGACGTTGTCGCCGATGGAATCGGGGCGGAGGAAGAGTATCCTCTTGACCGCCTCGCTCTTGCGTCCGACCACGAACATGTCGTCCCGGAAGTAGCCGGGGAGGATCTCGGTGATGGTGAGCCCGCACTGGGCGAAAAGCTCCCGGACGCTCTGCTCGTTGTAGAGGAACAGGTGCTCGTCCGCCTTGAACTGCTGCCAGTTCGCCGATTCGCCGCGATAGCAGGGGGTCTGGAAGATGAACATGCCGTCGTCGGCCAGGTGCTCGGCGACCGCGCTGATCCCCCGTTTCGGGTCGCGGAAGTGCTCGATGACGTCAAAGCCGGTGATCATGTCAAACTTTTGAAAGGGGAGCGCCACGTCCGGGAACAGGCCGCTCACCACGTGCGGCAGGTTGAAGCGGGTCTTGGCGAAGGAGCAGGTGTTCTGGTCCACCTCGACGCCGACCACGTTCTTGGCGCCGCGCTCCCGGCAGTACGACAGGAACCCGCCGTGGGCGCAGCCGATCTCCAGCAGCCTCTCCGGGGCGGCGTTGTAGCGGGAGAGCAACTGGTGCCACACCGGGATCCGGTCCTGGAAATCGTTGACGGACCTCTGCTCGATGGTGGGGAAGTTGGCCAGGACGTTCTGGTACTCGTGCCAGTAGCCGCCCATGGTGTAGAACTCGCGCAGCTTCTCCTCCGAGAGCATCTCCTTCAGCACCTGGGTGCCGCAGGTCGTGCACTTTCCGTAGAGAGGGTGCGTCGAGCGGGCCAGCTCGCCGCCGCACCAGCAGCGGGCCTGGTCCGGACCGCTGCGGCCGGCATCCTTTTTCGACTCTGCCAGCTGGCGCATGAAATGGAGCGCGTGCTCGATGATGTGCGTTTGGGTGAAATGGGACAGTACCCGCTCCTGCCCGGCACGGGCGATGGCGGTCCTTTCCGCGTCGTGGCTCAAGTAGTAACGGATCTTGGCGAGGAGTTCGTCTTCGGTTTCGAAGGTCACCAGATGCTTGCCGTCCTCGAACAGTTCCTCCAGGCCGTTGTCGTAGAGCCGGTCCGTGATCAGCAGCGCGCCGCAGGCGAGGGTCTCGAAGACGCGCAGGTTCACGTCGTTGCTGAGGCTTACGTTGACCATGATCTTCATGCTGCTGGTAAGGCGCGCCTTGTCTTCGAAAAAGACGTTGCAGTGGTGGGAGAAACCTGGGATCTCCAGGGTCAGCCGCTCTATCACCTGCCTGCGCCGCTCGTGCAGCCCCGGGAAGATGTTCCCGATGAAGCCGACCTCGATGCTCCGCTCCAGATGGTGATCGACCTCGTGCAGCGACGCCCCGACCGGAAGCCACTCCGCTTTCGGGCCGAGGTAGGGGGCGGCGCTCTTCTGCGCGCAGAACACCAGGTCGAAATAGCGCGCCTTCTCCGCCTGCAACGGGAGGAACTGGTGGGAATCGACGGCCCAGAACACCCTGGGGATGCTGATCCCCACCGGAAAGCGCCGGAACATGAAGTCGGTGGAGAGGGCACCCCCCTCGATGTCCCAGAGGATGTCGATCTGGAGCCGTGTCACCACCTGCGCGACCCGGTCATAGAAGTCGGGGGCGTCCTGGAGGTCGATCTCGTTCCCCGGGCCGCAGGCGAAGACCTCCACCGTTTCGGAGAAATCGCGCCGGAACGCTTCCTTGATCCATTCCGGGATGGTCACCTTGCCGTTCACCCCCGGGTGCAGCGAATAAACCAGCAAAACCCGCAGCTTTGCTGCCGGCGTTGTTTTCTGGGGCGCCTGATCGGAACCGGTTAACCTCTTGGAATGTTCCATGCCTGTCCTTCCTATTTATAGATGGTAATCGGTGGTGTTCCCTCGCCTGCCGCGCTCGCGCGGCGTTACTCCCTGGCGGTCCTGGCGAAGACGGCGTAGCCGCAGCCGCTGTTCAGGTTGGCGGCAATCAGCCGGTAGTTGCCGTCCTGGCTGAGCCGCTGGAAGTTGGCGTAGTTTTTCATCCCTTTTACGTAGCTGAGCGCCAGGTACCGGGCTCCGTACACCTCCCGGAGGTCGGCGTCGCCGCAGAACTGAGAGCCGTCCAGCAGCACCAGTCCGAAATTCTCGATGCCGTGCTCCCTCTTGATCCGCTCGATGGAAGCCACCGGCAGCCGGTGCTCCTGCTGGTAGGCGATCTCCCTGGCCCGGGCCGACTGGAACTCCTCCAGCGGAAGGGCGTTCATGATGCTCGGCACGAAGCGGTAAAAAAGGTCGAGTTCCTTTTCCGTCGCGTATCCTTGCGGCGCGACCGATGCGGCGTTGAAGAGCCGGGCCCGGCCGCCGTAACGCCTGGAAAGTGCTGCGAATCTCTCGACGTCGGGCTCGATGCAATAAACGTGCAGATGCGGCAGGTGCTCGGCCGCCTCCAAGATGGCGCGGCTGCTCCCCGCTCCGGCGCCGGCGCCGACGTCGAGGACGCTGTCGACCCCCGGGTCCTGGTAGAGGATCGCCTGCATGGTGAAGTAGAGTTCGGGGTCGACCTGCTCCGGGAAGTAAAGGAACTGCCGGTCCTCCAGGTCGATCCAGGAAGGCATTCCGAGCGCGCTTCGCTCGGACTGCCCGGCGTCCTGCGGGCCGCTCCCGGCGTGGATCTCTGCCCAGAGCGCCCCCCCCTTCGGTTCGTCGGGGCGAAGCTCCATCTCGCGGGCGATGCAGGCGAGCGCCTCATTCCTGAAGCCGAGCCTGTGCAGCGTCTCCGCCTTCAGGTAGTCGAGGTCGGGAACCGTGAAGGAGGAGAGTGCCAGCGTCTCCAGCAGTTCCAGGAGGCCGGTGCTGTCGGCGCGGTCCGAGGCGCGGCGCACCAGGGCGAGCAGCTCCTCGACGGCCTGCGCCTCCGAGGCGAGGTAGCCGGCGACCTGGCCCGGGCTCGGCAGCTTGGAGAAATCGCGAAAGCGCGCTTCGTCCTGCCTGAGCTGAGCCGTCTGCATGCCGTAGCTTTTGTGCATCAGGATGGCGGCGATCCGTTTGGCGCGCTCCCGGGCGGCCTCGAGTTCCGGTCCCGCCCGGTGCATCGCTTCCAGCAGGAGGCACGCCTCGCGGTAGCGCTCCTCAAGCGTCGAGACGAAATAGCGGCACCAGAACGGGAGGTTGCGCATGCGCGCCGTCTTCCCCTTCCCCTGGCTGGCCTGCACCTGGATCGGGATCAGCGCCTTGCAGTCCGCCATCTGGGCGACCTCGTCCAGCCAGGCGTCGCCGAACCAGAAGTAGAACCGCTCGGAGACGAAGTAGCCGATGGTGTTCAGCCAGCGTGCGCTCGGGATGGCGATGGTGACCTGATGGGGTTGCGCCGTCGGGTCGCTCAGGTAGCCGAGCAGGAAGCCGTCCTTGTCCTGGTTGAAGCGGCGCAGCACCTCGTCCCAGCGGTCTGTGGTGACCACGTAGTCGTCGGCGAAGGGGAAGTAGATGCCGGCGTTGCTGGTGCAACTCTGCCAGAGCTCGCTGAACATCTCCCCCATCGAGTTCCTGGCGGGGGCGACGTGCCAGTGGATCGGGTAGCCGAAAGGGCGCCAGTGGCCGGCATCGATGTAGTCGAGCGTCGGCCGGTCGTCGTTGTCCACGAAGATCCAGACGTCGAAGAGGTCCTTGCGCGCCACGGTCTGCTGGAAGTTCTGCAGGAGCGTGTGCATCCCCTGGGGCCTGCCGCGGGTCGGCACCAGCACGCTGATGTGGTCCGGGCGGTCGATCGGCTTTGCCGGATAGCGCTGCAGGCTCCTCATGCTCCCCCCGTCACAGCTGCTGCGCCAGGTGGGTGTTCCAGAGCACCTCGCGCGCCTGGACGATCTCGGCCGCCGAGAGGAACGAGGTGGAGACGGTGCTCCGGTACTCCCCGGCTCTCCCCTTGTACCAGCTCGCGTCCGTGAAGCTGATGTCGTACTTCTCCGGGTGCTTCTGGATGTCGGTCCCCTTGTAGACGGTCAGGATGCTGACATCCAGCTCGTCCGGCTCCGTCTCCACCAGGAAGCGCCGCGACTCCTCGACGGTCTCCCACGATTCCCCGGGGAGGCCGACCATCATGAGCGCCTTGACCCGGATCCCCTGTTTTTTCCCCCAGATGATGGCGTTTCGCTGCTGCTCGATGGTCTCATGCTTGTTGATGGTGTCGAGCAGCTTCTGGCTCCCGCTCTCGACGCCGACCAGCACCTCGTGGCACCCTGCCTGAGCCATGCGCCGGAACAGCTCCTCGTCCACCTGGTCCGAGCGGACGAAGCAGCGGAAGCGCATGTCGACATGTTCCATGCCGCTGCAGATCGCCTCGATCCGCTTGCGGTTGATGGCGATGGTGTCGTCATAGAACATCACCGCGCCAAACCCCATGTCGCGGATTTCGCGCACCTCATCCAGGACGTTTTGCGCCGAGCGGAGGAATATGCCGTTGTCCATCACCGCCTTGCAGCAGAAGGAGCACTTGCCGTTGCAGCCGCGCGAGGTGATCATCGTGGTGGCGGCGCGCCCGTCGATGCGGTAGTGGTAGCGGTGCGCCTGGGAGCGGTCCGGGAAGGGGAGCAGGTCCAGCTGGCGCACCCTCTTGGTGCGCATGATGCCGGTCGGGCGCCGCCTGACGATCTCCTCGATCACCTCCTCCCCTTCGCCGGCGACCACCAGGCTGAAGCTGTCGGCGATCCCCTCGGGGTCGATGGAGGCGTGCGGCCCCCCCGCGACGGTGTAGTACCCCGGGCGGGCCAGCCGGAGCATCTCCTCGGTCTGCGGCGTGGTGCCGGTGATCAGGATGTCTCCGTCGGGGACCTCGTCGCCGAGCCCCGTGTCGACGATGCGCGCGGCAATACCCTTGGCCTGCAGCGCGCTCGCCAGGTACATCACCCCCAGGGGGGGCATGACCGCTTCGTTCTCAAGAAAGGGGCTTCTCGGGTTGACCAGTGTAATCATCGGTGTCACCTCTTAAACGTGTTGCGGCCGCTCTTTGGCGGCGTCAACGGATCGTGCCCGTTGCCGGGTCTGAAAGCCCGCGGCTCGAAGGCCGGGGCGGCTCTGTCAGGGGAGGGCGCCGTCGCGGTTCCAGAGCCCCCCCACGACGAGCGAGAGGATGGCGATGTCCGGGAGCAGGGGGATCTCCCCCTCCCTGACCGCGGCGCGGATCTCGCCGGGGCTCAGGAAGAGCAGTTCGAACTCCTCCATGTCGTCGGTGCTCGGCGGGGCTTCGCAGCGGATCTGGTCGGCGCAGAAAAGGTGCGCGGTGCAGATGCCCCGGGTGCCGTCCACTACGAAGGAGCCGAGCGGCTGCCAGCTCGCCGCCACGAAGCCGGTCTCCTCCAGGAGTTCGCGCTGCGCCGCCTCGAGCGGGGTTTCGCCCGCGTCGACCCCGCCGGCCGGGGAGGTCAGGATGACCCGCCCCAGGCACTGCTTGTAGTGGCGCTCCATCAGGATCGAGCCGTCCTCGCGCCTGGCCGAGACCAGGACGTAATCGGGTGCCGCGATCCGGTAATAGTCGTCGACCACCCTGCCGCTTGGCAGCTGCACCGTGTCCTTGAGCACGGAGAACCAGGGGGGGAGTTCCAGCACGGTGCGGGTCGCTTGGGTCTTCCAGGGGGCGGGAGCCGGCATCTATTACTCCTCGGTGAAGTAGATGACCTGGCTGCCTAGGGTGTCGAAGCGGAAGGGGACATGCAGTAGGTCGCTTAGCCCCTCCCGCAGGCGGTCACGGTCCTCGGGACGGACGTAGAAGAGGATGAAGCCGCCGCCGCCGGCGCCGAGGATCTTCCCCCCGATGGCGCCGGAGTCGAGGGCCCTGGCGTAGATGTCGTCGATCACGTCGGTCGAGACCTTGTTGGAGAGCCGTTTTTTCAGCATCCAGCTTTCGTGCAGCAGCATGCCGATGTCGTCGTACCCGGAGATGTCGCCGTCCAGGATGTCCGAGGCCGCCTCGACGATCGATTTCATCATCGAGAGCGAATGCCGGTTCTTGTCGAGCTTTTGCAGCTTGTCCTTCTCGATCTCGACGGCGAACCTGGCGAACCCGGTGAAGAAGAGCATCAGGCTGTTTTGCAGCTGGGTCGACTTCTTCTCCGAGATGATGAACGGCCTCACCTCCGCCGTGCTCTGCGCCGAGAAGACGATCTTGTTCAGCCCGCCGAAGGAGGAGGCGACCTGGTCCTGGGAGCCGACCGCCTCGCCGATCATCTCCTGCTCCACGTGGATGGCGTCCAGCGCCAGGCGCTTCTTGGAGACCATCTTCCCGTTCATGGCGTAGAGGGCGTTCAAAAGCCCCACCGTGAAGGCCGAGCTGGAGCCGAGCCCGGAGTGGGAGGGGAGGTCGCCGTCGTGCTGCATCACGAGCCCCTGGTCGACGTCCATGAAGCGGTACACCTCGCGCACCGCCGGGTGCTCGATGCTGTCCAGGTCGTTGAACGCCTCCTGCTTCGAGAAGAAGATGATCTTGTGCTTGTAGTCGAAGAAGGGGGGGAGCTTCCTGAGGCTCACGTAGCTGTACTTGTCGATGGTGGTGGAGAGCACGGCGCCGCCGTTGTCACGGTACCACGCCGGGAAGTCGGTCCCTCCGCCGAAAAGGGAGATCCTGAAGGGAGTGCGCGTAATTATCATAGGGTCGTTTTCGCGATTCAAAGGAACCGCCCCTCCTCGTCCCGGCGCGAAACCGTCGGGTTTTTGACCGGCCACCAGAGGTTCAGGCGCGGGTCGTTCCAGGTGTAGGTGAACTGCCCCTTCGGGTTGTAGTAGGTGGTCTGCTTGTAGTGGAACATCGCCGTCTCGCTCAGCACGTAATGCCCGTTGCCGTGCTTGGGCGGCACCAACACCTGCCAGCGGTTCTTGTCCGAGAGGGTGAAGGACTGCCACTTGCCGAAATTCGGCGATTCGCTGTCGCAGTTCACCACCACGAAATAGAAGCGGCCGTGCAGGCAGGAGATCAGTTTCCAGGTCTCCGCGTCCCCGTGGATGCCGCGCAGCACGTGGCGCCCCGAAACGGAGATGTCGTCCTGCACGAAGTTGCAGGCGATCCCCTTGCCGCGGTACTCCTCTTCGTTGTAGGTCTCCACGTACTCGCCGCGGAAATCCTCGAAAATCGGCGGCTTTATCAGCAGCACGCCGTCCAGATCGGTTTTGCAGACCTCCATTTAGATACCCCCGCTGTTACGCATTGGCCTTGTACCATGCGATGGTCTTTGCCATCCCTTCCCTGACGCCGGTTGCCGCCCTGAAACCGAGCAGCCGCTCCGCCTTGCTGACGTCGATCAGGCGGATCGGTATCATGGACGGCTTGCTGCTGTCGTAGGTCACCTGCAGCTCCGGGCACCCCTCCATTTCCATCAGCATGGCGAGGAGCTGCTTGATGCTGTACCCCTTGCCGAGCCCTATGTTGACCGGGTCGTAGCCGTCGATCTTCTCGGTGGCCAGCACCAGCGCGTCGATGAAGTCGTCGATGTAGATCAGGTCGCGTACGTCGTCGCCTGTGCCCCAGACGTTCAGCGGTGACTGGCGCTCCGCCACCTTCCGTATCGTCGCCGCCATCACGTGGGAGGTGGCGGGGTCGAAGTCGTCGTGCGGTCCGTAGATGTTCGAGGGCCTGACCACCAGCGCGCTCATCGGCGTCTTCAGCCTCTGCGAGTACATCCGGCAGAGGATCTCGGAGTAGCGCTTCATCCAGGCGACCCCGAAGTAGATGTTGTAGGGGTCGGCGTCGAACATCTCCTCTTCCTTCACGTACCGGTCGTCGCTGGGGGGGTAGGCGGCGTTGCTGCTCAGGAAGACGAACTTGCGCACGCGGGCGAAGTAGGCGGCCTCCAGGAGCTGGGCGTTCATGATCACGTTGGGGGTGACATGGACCAGCGGCGTCGCCGCGATCACGGCTGCCCCCGAGGTGTTGGCGGCGCACATGAAGACGTAGTCCATGTCGGCGGTCGCCTTTTGGCACTGCTCCATGCACAGCAGGTCGCAGTTCACATATTCGACCCGCGGGTCGATGACGACCGGGCCCTTCCTGTGCAGCGTCGCCCTGACGTTGGCCCCGAGTGTCAACATTTTGTTAATGAGGTTGACTCCGACGAAGCCGGTCCCGCCGGCAACCAGTACGTTTTTCCCGTTGAACATCCCGTTACTCCTTGAAATAGTTTTTCTTATTGAGATATTCGCCCTGGTGTTGCACGAACCATTCCCATGTCTCCTTCAGGCCGTCCAGGAGCGTCGTGGTCGGCCGGTAGCGGATCAGCTCCTGCGCGCGCGAGATGTCCATCACCCTTTTCGGGAACCCGGAGGGCTTGCCGGTGTCGAAGTGGTAGGGGAAGCCGAGGAAGCCGTGCAGCGTCTCCACCAGCTCCCTGATGGTGACGCCGGTGCCGCTCCCCAGGTTGACGAAACCCCCGCGGGTGCCGTAGTAGAGGGCCTGGATCACGCCGAGCGCCACGTCCCGGCTGTAGGCGAAGTCGCGCACGGCGCTGCCGTCCCCCCAGACCACCACCGGGTTCTCCTTGTTGTAGATGCGCGACATGAGCGTCGGGATCACCATGGCGTTTTGCGGGTCGAAGTTGTCCCCCGGCCCGTAGACGTTGCAGGGGCGGACCACGGCGAAATTGTCCATGCCGTACTGCTCCTGGTAGGCCTTGATCTGCAGCTCGGCCATCCGCTTGGCCCACCCCGGGTACATGTCCATCGGGGCGCCGTCCAGGTTCTCGTCCTCGCGGAACACCTCGGCGCTGCCATAGGCGCCGATGGAGCTCGTGTAGACCACCTTCTGCACCTTGTTGAGGCGGCACGCCTCCAGGACGTTGGTGTTGAACATCAGCAGCGGGACGAAAAAGCTCGCCGGCTTGGACCTGGTCACCTCGACCGACCCCTTGATCCCCGCCATGTGGAAGACGAAGTCCATGTCCCGGGTCAGCTCCCGGCACAGGTTGAAGTCGGTGAGGTCGCCAAGCACGTGCTCGGCCCGCTCGTCCACGTTCAGCTGGTCCAGGGATACCACCCGGACCCTCGCCCCGGCGTCGCAGAGCACCCGCACCACCTGCCGTCCGATGAGCCCGGTGCCGCCGGTGACCAGCACGTTTCTGGCGGAAAAAGATTTTAGTACAGCGTCGTCGATCATGGTCGCACCCTCTGAGGTCACAGGTTTAGTTTGAATATCTTGTTCTCGATGTAGTAGGTGAACATGCTCTGCCTTATCTTCCGAAACAGCGCGTTGGGCGGGACCAGCTTCAGCAACCCCGTGGCGATCCGGTCCAGCGGGTACGGGAACTTGGAGATGAGCGCCCCCAGCAGGTAGATGTTGTACCGGATGTCCTTCTCCTTGTCGGAGAAGCATTTCAGGGCGGACCGGTCCGAGCAGCCGGTCATGTCGGACCGGTGCCCCTCCGGCGCCAGCAGGTCCTGCTCGATGCAGTAGTCGTACAGCTCGGTGCCGTACATCGGGACCGTGGTGGAGTAGCTCGGGTAGGTCACCTTCCCCTTCTTGCTCATGGCGATGGTGGCGAGGTCGTCCTCGAGGCTCGACTCCGGCGCCGCCAGCATGAAGTTCACCCAGGTGTTGATGCCGTGGCGGTGGAAATTTTCCAGGGTCGCCTCGATGTCGATGTCGCGCATGTTCCGCTTCAGGATCTTCTCGCGCACGTGCTTCGAGGTGCTGTCGACCGAGAGGTGCACCGAGTAGCAGCCGGCCTTGCTGAGCAGCCCGAGCAGGGTGTCGTCGACCGTGTCCAGGCGCAGGTAGCAGTTGAACGGGATCCCGATGCGCCGCGAGTACTTCTCGGCGAACTCCTCCAGCCAGGGGTCCGCCCTGAGCGCGAAGCAGTCGTCGCCGAACTTCACGAAATCGGTCCGGTACGCGGACTTCACGTACTCTATCTCGGTGATGAGCCTTTCCACCGAGAAGCGCCGGACGAACTGCCCCTTGCCGCGGTACAGTTCGTGATAGTGGTTGTTGCAGCAGTAGGTGCACTTGTACGGGCAGCCCCGGGTGGCGTAGAAGGTCTTCTTCGGGGTCTCCTTCAGGTAGGAATGGGACAGGGTGATGTCCCGGTCCGGGAAGGGGAGCTCGTCCAGGTCCTTGATCAGCGGGCTGACGGGGTTCGCCCCCTTGGCCGTGATCAGGTTGGGGATGTCGTCGAACGGCTCCCCACGGCCGACCCGCTCCAGGAAGGCCCTGAAGGCGTATTCCCCTTCGCCGACGCAGTAGGCGTCCATCCCGCTCCCGGCAAAGGTCTCCGGCGAGAAGGTCGCCTGCGGCCCGCCGAGGATCGAGGTGAAGCGATGGCGCGACCGGACGGCGGCGTGGGCGCTGCGGATCCCCTCGAACCCGATCACGTTTGCCGAGTAGGCGACCACCTCCGGACGGAGCTGCTCCAGGGTCCCCGGGAAATCGTCGGCATCGAGGACGCAGAGCGAACTCTGCCAGCCGAGCTCTCCCGCTATGGCCGACAGGAAGGGGACGGCGATATGGTCGGCGTAATCAAGCTGTGCGATGACGAAGAGCACTTTCACGGCAGGTGCCGGGTGAGACGGTTCATGTTTTGGTTCTCCAATCGTTGCGGATGCCGGAATGTCAAAACGCCCTGCTTTCGCCGCCGTCCACCACGACGGAGGCGCCGTTTACCAGGGAGGCCTTCTGGGAGCAGAGAAAGGCGACCACCGAGGCGACCTCTTCGGGAGTGCCGAGCCGCCCCAGGGTGAACTGCTCCCTCGCCCTGCGGTCGAACTCCTCCGGGTCGCGCCGCCGCTCCTCGTCCCAGCCGGTCTCCGGTATCAGGATCGGGCCGGGGGCCACGCTGTTGAAGGTGATCCCCTCCCGAACCAGGGAGCGGTTCAGCCCGAGGCATTTCATCAGGCTGGTCTGGGCGGCCTTGGCCATGTTGAACCAGGGCCTGCCCCCCCCCTCCCTGCCGTATATCGAGGTTATCGTCACCACGCGCCCCCACTGCTGCGCCTTCATCCAGGGGATCGCCGCCGTGGTGCAGCGGACCGCGGCCATGGCGTTCTTGTCGAATACCTCCTGCCAGACCTCGTCCCCGTTCTCCTCCACGGTCTCGTTGCCCCAGCGGCCGCCCCCCCCCACGTTGTTGACCAGGATGTGCAGCGTGCCCCAGCGCTCTTCCAGCTGCCGGAACATCCGCTTGATCTCGGCGGGGTCGGTGGCGTCGGCCTGGATGCCGATCGCGTCAACCCCCCGGGAGGCGAGGTCGGCTACCGTCTGGTCCAGCCACCCTTTCTTCCTGCCGCAGATGGCGACATGGCACCCCTCGTCCGCCAGGGCGATGGCGATGGCGCGGCCGATCCCGTGGCTGCCGCCGGTGATGAAGGCGTACTTTCCGCCGATTCCCAGGTCCATATCTCTTCCCGCCCTATGCCGGCTGCCAGACGATGTAGGTGTACCCCTCCATGAAGAGGGAGCCGAAGTTGAGCCGCTTCACCGCCAGGACCCTGGCCTTGCGCTCCTGCTCCAGCTGCCTGAGGCGCGGCAGCACCCCCTCGGTGTAGCGCCGCTTGCGGTGAAACTGGATCGCCAGGTGGTCGAAGAGGAGCTCCCCGTCGTAGAGCTCGACCGTCGGCTCCACATGGATGCAGATGCCGGGACGCTCCCCGAGCAGGTACTGGAGAAAGCTTTCCGTCTTGCTGGCCAGCTGCTCCAGGGCGCCGAAGGTGAACACGGCGCTCGCCGGCGCCAGCCGGAAGCTCGTGTCCGGGTGGATCATGTCGAACCGGCGCCCCTTCATGCGCCGGCCCGGCGTGGCGCCGATGGCGTTGATCAGGTCGACCGGGGACTGCACGAAGTCCAGGCCGCAGAGGTCCTTGTCCGGGAAGAGCGAGGCGAGCAGCACCAGGTTCAGCCCCGAGCCGCAGCCGAACTCGTAGATGTTGTCGAAGCCCTGGAAATACTTCTGGAACAGCCAGATGCGGAACAGCGTCATGTACTCGAATTCGAAGCGGGGGTTGGCCGGCATGATGTAGTCGCCGTCGTAGCGTATCGGCTGGTTCTCCCGGATGAACTTCGGTATCAGCGCCTCGACGCTGTTGTTTTGCGCCTTGAACGCCTCCAGGTTCTCGGCCCACCCCTGCTCCCAGACGGAGGTCCGCTCCTCGGCGCCGATCACCTGGGTGTCGGAGGCGATCTTTCTCAGGACGCACAAAAGGACGTCGTCGCGCTGCTTCTGGTCCAGCCGCCGGTAGCTCAGGTCGTACTTCCCGGCCGCCTCGTGGAACTGGGCGGAAAACTCCTCTTCAGAGGCGGCAAATGAACGTGCAAGGTCTGCTATGGTTACTTCCGGCATGCCGAGGCTCCTCAACTGTTTGATTTAGAATGGTCCCCTGAAGCGGTTTTCGTGGCTGTAGAACTTCTCGCCGGAAAGGTCGATCCGCTCCATGGAGAGGGTCCTCTCCACCTCCCGGACGATGTTCTCGGCGTTGGGATAGAACTCGTTCTCCAGGTGGCGCGCGGTGGGGCAGGGGGTGTGCGCGAAGCCGATGCGCCGGACCGGCGCCTTGAGCCTCCCGAAGCAGCGGTCCGAGACCATGGCGGCCACCTCGGCGCTGAACCCGCAGTAAACCCAGTCGTTGTCGGCGACGATGCAGTGACCGGTCCTGTTCACCGACTCGACGATGATATCCTCGTCGAGCGGCGCGATCGTCCTCGGGTCGACGATCTCCACCTCGACCCCGTGGCGCCCGAGGATCTCGGCCGCCTGCAGCGCCTCGACGTTCATCCAGGAGGTCGCCACGATGGTGACGTCCTTCCCCTTCCTGACGATCTTCCCCTTGCCGATCGGCACCTCGAACGACTCCGCGCTGACCGCGCCGGTCTGCCAGTAAAGCCAGCGGTGCTCGAAGATCAGCACCGGGTTGTTGTCGCGGATCGCCGCGATCATCAGCCCCTTGGCATCCTCGGGGGTGGTCGGGCAGACCACCTTCAGACCCGGGATGTGCGCAAAGGTGGCATGCATGCTTTTGCTGTGCTGGTATCCCTGCCCCCAGCCGCGCCCGACCACCGCCCTTATCACCAGGGGGACGCCGACCTTCCCCCCGATGCCGTAGCAAAAGCTCGACACCAGGTTGGCCAGCTGGTTCATGGCGAGCAGCAGGAAGTCGACCCGTATGTGGACGTGGATCGGGCGCAGGCCGTTGATGGCGGCGCCGAGCCCGAGGCCGGTCATGGAGTCCTCGGCGATCGGGGTGTCAAAGCAGCGCTCCGGGCCGAACTTCTCCAGGAGGTTCGCCGTGGAGCCGAAGATCTTCTTGTGGTCGGGGGCGCCGATGCCGTAGACGAACACGGTCGGGTCCTGCTCCATTTCCTGCATCACCGCCTCGTTCAAGGCGTCGCAATAGGTGATCATCCGCATATGAAAACCCCCTTGTGGAGTTCGCAGGCATCCGCGTAGGGAGACCCGGAGGCGAAGTCGATGCTGCGGGCGATCTGCTCGTCGACACCCTGTTCAAGTACCCGCACCTGCTCGGGGAGGTACCCGATGGCGGCCAGTTTTTTCCTCTGCATGGCGATCGGGTCGACCTCGCGCCACTCCAGGTACTCGTGCCTCGGCCGGTACTCCGCCTCGAAATCCTCGTTGATGCCGACGTGCTCTAGGTACCGGTAGTAGTGCAGCCTGAGGAAGCAGGGCCTGCCGTTTTGCTCCATGGCGGCCAGCGCCTTCCTGGTGGTCTCGAAGATGACGGCCGGGTCGGTCGATTTCTCCTCGAAGACGTTGCAGTCGAAGTTGGCAAGCACCTTGTTCAGGGAGGAGAAGCCGTGGCGATGCTCGCGCCGGGTGTGCACCGCGAAGCCGTTGTCCTCGCAGACGAACAGCATCGGGAGCCGCTTCAGGCAGGCGAAGTTCACCGTCTCCCAGAACACCCCTTCGTCGGTGGCGCCGTCGCCGAAAAAGACCGCGACCCGCTTGCCGTTTTTCAGGTACTTGTTGGCATAGGCGGCCCCCATGGCTATCGGTATCGAGCTGGCGACGATGGCCGAGCAGCAAAGGAGCCCGTGGTCCGGCGAGCTGAGATGCATCGACCCGGATTTCCCCTGGGCCATCCCGGTCGCCTTGCCGTACATCTCGGCGAAGAAGATGTCGGTTTCGCCGGTCTTTGCCAGGTAGAGCGCGTGGCTCCGATAGGTCCCGAGGACCTGGTCCTCGGGGTTCAAGGCCTGCACCACCCCGGTGACGATCGCCTCTTCTCCCATCGACATGTGCATCGGGGTCTTCATCTCGTCCTGGGCGTAATAGGTCTGGATCGTCTCCTCCGCCTTGCGGATCAGGTACATCCGTCGGTACATCTCAACATTGGTCTGCTTCATAATGATCCCCTGTGCTGTGCTGGAAATGGTGGCAGATTATCGCGTCAAAAAGGCCCCGCCCGAAGCGACCCGGCCCCGCCAGTATTCCAGCAGGTCGAACATGGTCTTCTCGAAACTGATTTCCGGGCGCCAGCCGGTGTGGCTGGTGAATTTCGTGGTGTCGGGCACCTGCAGGTCGGCATCGAGCGGGCGCAGCCGGGCCGGTTCGGTCTCCACGCGGATGCGGTCCCGGCAGGTCGAGATCGACACCAGGTGCTTCAGCATCTCCTCCACGGTGCAGGAAAACGAACCGCCGATGTTGTAATAGGCACCGGGGAGGGGGTTTACCGTCACCAGCATGTAGTAGGCGCGCACCGCATCCCGTACGTCGGCCCAGGTCCTCATCGACTGCAGGTTGCCGGTCTTGACCACCGGCGGGATCAGCCCCCGCTCGATCATGGCGACCTGCTTGGCGAAGGTGGACTCGGCGAAGACGTCCCCCCTGCGCGGGCCGGTGTGGGTGAACATCCGGGTCACCAGCACCTTCTGCCCGTAAGCCTCGGCATGGAACCTGCCGACCAGGTCGGTGCCGGTCTTGGAGATCGCGTAGGGGGAAGCGGGGTGAAAGGAGCATTCCTCGTCTATCGGGAGCTTTTCCTTGGGGACCCGGCCGAACACCTCGGAAGAGGAGCAGACATGGATGATGGGGTCGATCCCCGGGGCGCGGCGCAGCGCCTCCAGCAGCCGCTCGGTGCCGAGGATGTTGGTGTCCAGGGTCTGTATCGGCGCGGTGAAACTGGTGGCGGGGTAGCTTTGCGCGGCGAGGTGGAACACGTAGTCCGGGCGCGACTCCTCGACGGCGTTTACCAGCGAGACGTAGTCGCAGAGGTCGCCCGTGATGAAGTGCACCCGGTCTTTCCGGTTCGCCCGGTCGAGCAGATGCTGCACGTTGTCCAGCGGGCTGCGCCAGCGGCACATGCCGTAGACCTCCCAGTCGGTGTGCGCCAGGAGGAAGTCGGCCAGGTGCGAGCCGACCATACCCGTTATGCCGGTAATCAGGACCTTCATGGTTTCTCCTTGCTGCGTGCCGGCCGGCTGGCTGCGGCCGGCGGCTCTTTTGGCGCGCAGCTGAAAAAGAGCTGCGCCGCCTGGTAGTCCGCAGGTATGCCGATGTCGATGAACCTCCCCCTTGAGTTGAAGCCGTAGAGCCCCGAGCCGATCAGCCCCGGTATCACCTCTTTTTCCAGGGAGACCACCGCTTCGGGCGCGATCGTCTCTACCACTTTCCGGCTGATCAGGTAGATGCCGGCGTTGATGGTTCCGGCGCCGCTGGCCGCCCCCTTCTCCTCGAAATCGAGAATCGTGCCGCGGCGGTCGAGCCTGACCGCCCCGTACCGGGAGACGTCGGCCACCCCGGTGAGGCATAGCGACATGGTGGCGAGTTTCTCCGCGTGGAAATCGTGGAAGGCCCGGTGGTCCAGCGCGCAAAAGGAATCGCCGTTCAGCACCATCGCCTCCCCGGTCCCGATGAGGGGGAGCGCCAGTCGGAGCGCTCCGCCGGTTCCCAGCGGCTGCTCTTCGCGGGAGTAGGAGAGCGGCATGCCCCGGTAGCTGTCGCCGAAGCTGTTTTCCACCTGTTCGCCGAGGTAGCCGGTACAAAGAACGGTCCTGGAAATCCCGCTGGCCGACAACTGGTCCAGCAGGTAGCCGAGGAAGGGACGCCCGTTGATCTCGGCCAGCACCTTGGGCCGGTCCGAAACCACGCCGCGCAGCCTTGTGCCGAGCCCGCCTGCCAGGATTACTGCCGTAATATCCGAGTAACGATCCATAGAACCTATCTGTTGGTAAAGTGATGGCGCCGCAACGGGTGCCGGTGTCGTCACTGATAAGCAATCGACGTGCCACTGGCGTTGATGACGGTTAACTGCTCGATGTGGCAGGCTTTTTGCGGCTGCGTCAGGGGCTGTTCAAAATTTTGACTGTGGGCGGCGGCAAGCGGGGCTCGCGCTTGGATGGAAAGGGTGGGGGACCGGCAACCCGCCGCCTGCCGACGCACTCCCCATCGTGAAACCGATCGGCCGCGGCCTGCGTTCAGCGACGGCAACCCGGGGAGGAAAAGCCGCCTGTCGCAGTATCTGCCTGACGGCTCACTGTTTAAGAAGCGGCAGGCGCAGCTGCCGAGGTGATTAAGGAGTGCTGCACTGGTGCGTTGAGGCTCAGCGGGAGAGGGCCTGAAAGGGGGAAGAAGCGGTGCGTGACGTCGCACGCCGATTCTTTGAGGAGCGGAAAACATAATTTTGACAGCAGGAGGGGCTCCCTGTGTCAATAAGCGATAAAAGCGCCGCGGCGCAGACATTGCGGGCTCTGCCGCTAACGCCGGCCCCATCTGCTTCAGGCCGGCGCGGCGAACGGGAGGGATCAGCCGGCCTGATCGACCACCTTCAGGAGTTCGTCCCAGAAACGCGAGTCGTTGTAGACCTTGCTTGCCATCCGCTGGCCGGCGGCGGCGATTTTTTCACGGTAGGCGTCCCTGGCAAGGAAATAGTTGATCTTTTCCACGGCGTCCCCCGGCTCGGAAAAAGGTACGTAGTGGGTCATCGGCTCCAGGAAGTGCCGTATCGAGGCGTTTTCCTCCTCAAGGAGCAGCGGGCCGCAGTTCATTGCCTCCCAGACCCTTCCCCTCAGCAGCTTGTGGCTTTCGGTCTGGTATGAGAAGTTCAGGGTTATCTTGGAGCGCCTGAAATAATCGGCCACCAGTTCCGGGGAGAGGGGGTACGAGAGCTGCGCGCCGCCGGCCCGGAAAACCGGGCACCCCTTGGCGATCATCGCCTGCAGTGACAGGTCCCGGTAGGCGTACTGATGCAGGGGGTGGTCCGGGTGGGGCATCGCCTCGTTGTAGCGCGACGGGTGGGTGCGCCCGATGAAGCTTGCGCCGATGTCCCGGGGCTGCCCGGTGCAGTGAAAGATGTCGTGCTGGATCGGCGCCCAGAGTGTGGTGTACCTCTGCGGCGTGGCGGTCCACTGCAGGAAGTCGACTTCCGGGTCGAACAGCAGGATGGTGTCGGAGAACGGCTCCATCGCCTCGAACCGGTCGAAGGCGTCCCTGCCGTAGGCGTCACCCACTGCGGTTATGATCGGGATGCCGAGCGTCTCCCGGATCTGCCGGAAGGTCTCGTTGCGCGGGAAGAGGAAATACTGCTGCCGTCCCTGAGCCGGCTCGTCGGACAACTCTATGGTGCCGTCCAACTGGGTCGGGAAGAGAAACAGGAAGTCGGGGCGCTCCTTAAGGCAGGTCCGGTAGAGCGCTTCGTCGCACTGGGTGCGCTCCCGGTAGATATGCTCGTCGCAGAAGAAGCCGACTGCCGCTCCCTTGCCTGATCTCACGTAGGAATCCATGAAGATGAAGCTGCTGCTAAGCGGCCTCGACGGGTGCGCGTCGGTCCACTTGAGGCTCACGAACAGCCCCTTTGCCGAGCCGTCCCCGGGGATCCTGTTGGCGGCGCGCCTGGCCGGGGGCGGGGGGGGAGGGGGCGCCTGCTTCTCCCGGGGCGCTCCGGCTCCGGCGGCCGGGCTGGCTGGCGCAGCGAGGGCGCGCCATGCCGCGGGGATGACGGACATCATTTTCCCTTCGGGAAAGCCGGACCCGGCGAGCCTCTCCTCAAGGTCGTCCAGCTGGGTGTCGGCGATGAGAAGGAAATCGGGCTGCACCTCCTTGAATTGCTGCACCGTCACGACCTTGCCGTTGAAGAAGTACTCCCCTTGCCAGCTCCCCCTCTCGTCGACGAAGCAGCATATCTTCTCCAGGTCCAGGCCGAACACGTCGTACATGTGAAGCAGCCCGGCGTTCGTCCCGACACCCCAGACCGCGATTTTTTCCGTGCCGGAGAGCGCCGCGCGCAGCTTCGCGGTGTGTGCGCTGAAGAGGTCGGCTTGGTAAAAGTTGAAAAAAACAGGGGAAAAGCATTTGTCGCAGTAGGAGACGTGGTCGAGCATCGATTCCGGGTTCAACTTGCAGGTCACCCTGGTCCCGCAGACGCTGCACTCCCCGGTAAGCGGGGCGAAGTCGATCTTCGTCGCCGAGAACTTGCGCAGGTTCCCGGTCCGCTGGCGCCTCGACTGTTCCGTGGTCACCCTGAACAGCGTGTCGTCGTCCATGGCGCTCATGTTGAGGTAGCCCACGTTCCTGAAAGTGCCGTTGGTGCTGATGTCCGAATAGTTCAGGTTCTTTATGTACTCGAACTCGTCCTCGATCCGCCCCTGCGCCAGGGCCCTCCTGTAGAGTTCGGTCCCCGGATAGGCGATCACCAGGGAGCCGCCGATGGAGAAGATCTCCTCGTCGAGGAGCAGGTCGACCGTCTGGACCAGCTCTTCCCGGGTCTCGGTCTCGTTGCCGAACATGAAGGCCGCCTGCGCCGGGAGTGCGATCTCCTTGCAGTCCATGTAGAACTTTTTCAGCTGCTGGACCGTTATCCCCTTTTGGATCTGCCCGAGCACGCGGTCGCTGCCGCTTTCCAGGCCGCAATTGGCCCCGATGCAGCCGGCGTCCTGCATCGCCTTCAGCATCTGCGTGCCGACATCGACCCGAAGGCAGGCGATCCAGGTCTTGCCGATGCCGGAGGCCTTGTAGGCTTCCAGGAACTCGTGCATCATCTTGGCGGTGGGGTACATGATCTCGTTCAGAAAGACGAAGCTGCTGAAGTCATGCTGCTTGTTCAGCCGGTGCAGCTCCTCCATCACGTGCTCGACCGAGCGGACACGGTAACGCCCGTTGGTCGGTGAGCAGAAGATGCAGCGCCCGGTGCACCCCCTGCCGGTGAGCACCGGCATCGCCCTCATCCGCTCGTATCCGGGGAGCCCCATCTCCAGGTAGTGATCGACGTTGATGTCGTCCCAGGTGGGATAGACATTGGTCCGCCTGATGTCGAGCGGCTGCCGCTTGCCGGTGAATACCGCCTGACCAGCCGCGTCACGGTGGATCACCCCCTCGATATCGGCGGGTGCCTTGACCGTCCCCTGCTCGCGCAGATGGAACAGAAGCTCGGGGAGGCTCTCCTCCGCTTCACCGGCGACCGCGTAGTCGAGCGCTATGTTGTCGAAAAGGACGGCGCGGTTGATGTCCGTGGTTATATTCCCCCCCAGGATGAAGGGGGTGGCAGGGGAGATCGATTTGAGCTCCTTTGCGGCGCCCGCCAGGAAGTTGAAATCGGCGTAGAGCCCCCCCGTCGAGACGGCCAGGTACTCGCCGTCCGCCAGCCGCTGTTGCCAGTGGGACGCGGGGAACCTCAAGTCGACAAAATCGTAGGGGATGCCGTTTTTGCGAAGTGCGGTAAGGACATGGGCGATCCCGATCGGGAAATAGGAATAGTCCTTTTTCAGCAGAAGTAATTTCTTCATTACACCCTCGATTGCCCCCCCCCGCTCACCCTTCAGGCGGATCAGGGGCAGGGACAGCGCCGGCGGCGCTTTGCGTTGCGCCGCGTTCAGGGCATGTGGCGGTTTTTCAGGTTGTCGACCGCCCCGTATATCCGCCGGATGGTTTCGTCTCTTTCGAAGAAATAGGCGTCCTGGTTATAGGCGCCCATGTTCCCCATCACGTACTGGCGCAGCTGCAAAAGCTCGATGAACTCCTGGTTTTGCATGATGATCTCTTCGACCTGCGAGCCGAATTTCCCGATGGCGAAGTTGATGGTGTCGACCGCGATGGAGAGACGCTTATAGGCAAGGGCAATGGCGGCCAGCTTGATGAGACGGTAGACGGAGGCGCTGCTTAGCAGCTGCTCGTTGAAGCGGATGAAGAGCGCCTCCCCGACGGTGAGCATCCCGTGCCCGACCCGGGCCAGGGGGTGCCAGTACTGCATCGCCATGATGTCCAGCAGCCGGAAGCCGTAGCTGTGGAGCAGCTCGAACTGGTGGTGGAACAGCGGCTGATTCTCGTAGATCCTGTGGAACTCCACCTCGGTGATGACGGAGAGGACGTGCTTCTCCATGGCATCGGCGCCGCCGGCCATGATCCCGTACTCGGCCCCCTGGGCGTCTATGCTGAGGATGTCCGGGTCCGGGAGGTGGTATTCCCGGATCAGCTCATCGATGGTGGACATCTCCAGCTCGATGACATGGTCCGTCGCGGCGTGGCTCCCCCACATCGGCTGGGTGTCCTGGTCCGGCATGTGTTCCTTCTGGGCGTCTGCGGCAGCCTTGTACATGCTGCTGCTGGCCACCCCCTTGTTGACGTGGAACTTTTCCGTGCCGGCCCTGTCGGAGACGCACTTTTGGATCAGTATCGTGCGAATGCCCCGATCGAGGTACTCCTGCTTGGTGCGCAGATCGTCATCCGAATCCCTCGCTTCGAAGGCGACGTAGACGGTCCGCTTCGGGTAGCGGTGGCCTATGCAGTTTATATGGCTGTAATCGCCGGCGCCTCCGACATGAAAACAGACGATGTCGAGTTCGTTGTTGCTGTGGCTCATTTGAAATCCTCCGGTTCGTTGTTGAGTCAAAAGGTCGCAGTTCGGGCAATGGTCGGCGGAAGCTAGAACACCAGGTTGTCACGGGTCCTTTTACGCATCAGCTGCAGTTCCTCCTCGGTGGCCGAGGAGATCTCCATGAGGCGCTTGATCTTGTGCGGGGCGAAGTTTATCCGGTCCCACTCGTAGGCGCGCAGGATGCTGATGTCCTTGGCGGTCCACTGGTCCGAGGTGATCTGCCCGTAGCGCCAGTCGACCTTCGGGATGGCGTCGTCGCACACAAGGCTCCCCGTCTCCCGCGCCAGGTAGTAAAGCTTGGTGCGGTACAGCGGGACCGCGGCATAGATCTTTATGTAGTCGGCACCGCACCGCTCGGCGAAGGCGACGGTCTCGCGGATCTCATCCCAGGTCTCCCCGGGGAAGCCGACGATGAAGTTCGCGATGCAGTAGATCCCCTCGCCCCGGACCTTCCCGACGATCCCCGGGATCGCCTCCAGGTTGCTGATCGGCTTGTGGACGATCTCCTGCAACACCCGCTTGTTGCCTGACTCGATCGCCACGTTTATGCCGACGCATCCCGAATCCTTCATCAGCTTCAGAAGGTCGTCGGTGATCAGGAAGATGGCAAACGCCGAGGCGATCCACTTGAGGTCGAGCTTGCGCGCGATCATCGCCCGGAAGAGCCGCCTGGCGTAGTCGTTCTCTCCCATGAGCAGGTTGTCCTCGTCGAAGACAACGGAGCGGATGCCGTAGCGCTCTTTGAGAAAGGCCAGCTCGTTCGCCACGTCCTCGGGGTCCCGGGTGCGCACCCTCCGGCCGGCGATGGTCTCGACCTGGCAGAAGGTGCAGCCGAAGGGGCAGCCGCGCGTCGTGACCATCCGGAAATAGGGGTAGGCCGGGGGCTGGTTCGAGGTGAAGCCGCGCTGCGGTTGCCGGATGTAGGCCGGGAAATCGACCAGCTCGTAATCGGGCCAGGGAAGCTTGGTCAGGTCTTCGACGATTGCCTGCGGTTGTACGACGACGCCGTTTTCCGCACGATAGGCAAGGCCGGCCTCCGGCAGCGGCGCTCCCGAGATGAAGTGATCGAGCAGGCCGCGCAGGACGTATTCCCCCTCGCCGATGACGCAGAAGTCGATATCGGGGGAGGTCTCCATCACGTGGGCGGGCATGGTGGTGACATGTACCCCTCCGGCGATCACAACGATCGCCGCATCGACCTGTTTCACGAGCAGCGCGGCGCGGTTCAGCGCCTCCTCGTACTCGCTGGTGAGCAGGGAGATACCGACGTAGTCCGGCTGCACGCGCCGTATCTCGGCCTGAAACGCCTCCGGAGAGAGATCCTTGAACTGGGCGTCGAGGATGGTCACCTCGACCAGGTCCTTGACCATCGCGGCGAGCAGGCAGAGGGCGGTCGGGTCGAGGTTCCAGAGGGTGACGCTGTCCTCTTTTTGCCAGCGCATGTTCGGATAGGCGAGCAGCAGGCGTTTGCGTGCTGCGGGCTTTTCCGGGCTCGAAGCGGTGCCGTTGTTTTTCATTGCCTGGGTCCCGTGCAGAGGCAGAGGAGATAGTGGGCCATTTTGGAATAGCCGGTATGCACCACCTCGTCGTTCATGCTGAAGAGGAAAACGTTCTTGAAGTGCTTAAAGAGCGTCTCTTTCAGGTCGTCGCCGCTTTTGCAGTTCACGTGGGTGGCCCTGCTCGGCTTCGATGCGTAGGCCTGGCTCTCCAGGCTCGGGATGCCGACGATGCAGACGCCTTCCTCCTTTATCGAGGCGGCCACGTTCTTCAGGAAGAGATCCTCGTCCTCGCGCTCCAGGTGCTCAAGCACGTCCAGCAGGAAGGCAGCATCGCGTTTGGGAGCGGCCGGTCCCCTGCGCAGGTCGTGCAGACCGAAGCTGATCGCCCCGCTGGTCTTCATCTCTTCGCATTCCTTGACCAGCACCGGGTCCATGTCGACGCAGTGTATGGAGCCCACCTCGCGGATCACGATATTGGTGCCCCAGCCGTCACCGCAGCCGATTTCCAGCACATCCCGCTTGCCGGCAAGCATCTTCGCGACGAACTTGTAGCGCGCCATCGAGAAGAGCAGGACCTTGGGGTCCATGCGCCAGCGATGGCTCGACATCATGCCGAGCCTTATGCGCTCTTCGTCCCTGTATTCGATATGTTCGCTGATGAATTTTTCTTCCATTGGCCGTTGGCTCCTTGATCGGGGTAGGCGCGAAGGCGCGAGCCGCGCTCTCTGCCGGAATAGCTGCCTCGCAGGCTAGATGAAGTTGATATGCCGGGGCGGATCCTTCAGCATGTAGAGAAACTCGTTGATGGCGTTCGTCTTGCAGCTCGCGTAGCACTCCTCGTGGACCTTGATGCTGTTTTTGAGCTTCTCCATGGTGTTCCAGTAGGCGTCGCTCTCGATGATCCCTTTGAAGGACTGCCTGGTGAGGTCGCCCAGGCGGTACTCTGCCTCCTTGTGGGAGAAAAACATGCCGCAGGGGTAGAGCTTGCCGTCGCCGCTCGAATAGAGCAGGAAAGGGGTGCCGTAGCAGCAGTTGTAGTTGCGCTTCCCTTTCCGGGTTATGTTGCCCCACTTGACGATGACCTTGAAGCTGCCGTCGGATTCCCCCTCCGCCTTCTTGAGGATCTCCTGGAAATCGTCGTAGGTGTGGAGCTTCTTGAAGATGCCGAGGTCGTTGTTGACCGTGTCCCCGCAGTGCTTGATCTCCAGGTAGTCGACCCCCAGCTCCCTGGCCAGGCGGGTAAGGGGGAGCGCCTCATCGATGTCCTGGGGGGTGAGGACCATCTGGAAACCTATGGTGACCGGAAGGTTGTGCGCCTTCTTGACCGAAACGCAGAATTTCACCTTTTCGATCAGGGTGTCGAAGTCCGGGCTGCCGTGCAGTTGCCGGTACGACTCCTGGCTGGCGGCGCTTATGTTGAACCTGAGCCAGGTGAGGTATTCCAGCGCCTGCTCGCCCTGCTTCCCGGTGTCGAACAGGACCCCGTTGGTGCCAAGTGCCATGTCCACGCCGGAGCGCTTGCCGGTGACGATCGCCTCGTAGACGTGCGGGTTGAGGAGCGGCTCCGCCTCGCCGATCAGGGCCATAGATCTCACGCCGACCTCGCCCGCCTCGGCCATGTAGCGAAGCAGCGGCTCGCGGGGGAAATAGTTGCCGACCCCCTCCTTGTACAGGTTCCCCTGCATCGCCCCGAAGCAGTAGTGGCACCTGATGTTGCACCCCTTGCTGAGGCCGACGTCGATATGCAGCGGCGCGATCCGCTGGCCGTTGAGCCAGTCGTTGACCGTGTCAAGGTGCCAGTAAAGTTTGTGGCCGTCCATGCGGTAGGTCTGGTCGGGCATTCATTAGTCCTCTTTATCGCTGCCATTTCGAGCAGTAGTCCGCCGCCGCCTCCTGCCAGCTGCGCAGGGGGGGGAGCTTGGTGGAGGTGATGGGCGTATAGCCGTTTTTCACACCCTTGGAGGGGAAGCTTGCCTGCGGCACCGGGTCGATCGCCGCGTCGAGCCCAAGGTTCGACACCATCTCGCAGATCAGCCGGTACAGGGATGCCTTGCCGCTGTTGGCAATGTGGTACAGGCCGGAGGGGGCACTCCCTTCGATGAGCTGGCGCACCGCCCGGGCGACATCGGCCGAATGGCTGGGGGAGGCGGTGATGTCGTCGGATATGCGCAGGTGCCGCTGGCCGTTTGAGACCTTCTCCAGCATCTTCTCCACGAACTGCGCGTTCCGGCTGCATGCCCCGAACTGGATCGAAATGCGGGCGATGTAGTACCGCTTGGCGATGGCGCTGATGAAGCAGTCGGCGCCGAACTTGGTGAACCCGTACATGTTGACCGGGGCCGCGGCGCTCTGCTCGTCGTAGTATCCGCTGCTGCGTCCGCTGAAGACGGCGTCGGAACTGAAGTGGACCAGCAGAAAGCCCCTTTCCCGGGAGAGTTCGGCAAGGAGCTTGGGGAACAGGGTGTTCACCTCGAGCGCTCCGGCCGGGTCGTCCTCGCAGGCGTCGATCCCGGCAAACGCGGCGGCGTTGATGACTATGTCCGGACCGGTCTCGGAGACGATCTGCCGGACCCTGCCGCCGTCGCGGACGTCGAGTGCATCCCTGCCGGGGCTCGTCACCTGGTACTGGCCGGCGAAGACGGCTCTCAGGGCGGTGCCCACCTTGCCGGAGCCGCCGAACAGCAGTATGCGCGGACGCGGCGCGGTCAAGGACGCCTCCCGTCGGCACTGCCGCATTCAGAGGCCAGCTGCACCGCGGCGGCGATCTGCTCCGCGTCGATGCCGAAAAGCTTCCGCATGCCCCGGTTGTCGTGAACCTCGTGGATGTAGCGCGGGGCGATCCCGAGCGTGGTCAGGGAAAAGCTCCTGCCGCCCTGGGTGCAGAATTCCCGCAGGGTGCTGCCAAGGCCACAGGAATGGTAATGCTCCTCCACCGTGACGAGGTTGCTTATCCCCCCCAGCAGTTCTCCCAGGACGGCGAAGTTCAGCGGCTGCACCAGCGGCACGGAAATCACCCGGGGGACGATCCCCTGTTCCTTGAGCAGGAGGGCGGCGCGCAGCACCTCTTCGCCGATGGAGCCGTGGAACAGCAGCGCGGTCCCGGACCCCTCGGAGAGGACCTGCGGTATCGAGATGTCGAAGTCGCTCCTGGTGTGGATCTCCGGTTCTCCCCGCTTGGCAAGCCTCACGTAGACCGGCGTGTCGGATGAGAGCGCAAAGCCGGCAGCGAGGCGCGCCTCCACCGGGTCGATCGGGGAGAGTACCGAGAGATTGGGAAGGGTGCGTGCTATGCCGAGATCCTCCACCGAGTAGTGCGTCATCCCCTGCGGTGAGTAGGTGAGCCCGCTGCCGATGCCGGCCAGGATGATCGGCAGGTTCTGGTAGCAGATGTCGTTCCTCACCTGCTCGTAGCAGCGGTAGAGCAGGAAGGGGATGATGTTGTAGAGCACCACCTTGTAGCCGGTCATGGCGAGGCCGGCGGCAAAGCTGGCCATGTTCTGCTCGGCCACGCCGAGGTTCAGGAACCGGTCCGGATGTTCCGCCTTGAAGGTGTCGAATACGCCCAGCCCCGCGTCGCCGCTGATGACGAAGATGTCGTCGCGCCGGGTACTGGCCTCCATGATCGCGTTTATGAAGGAATTTCTCATGCGAGCTCTTCCAGCGCCAGCCGCCTGTGTTCGTCGGTCACCAGGTAGTAGTGCCAGATCAGTTGGTCCTCCATGAAAGAGACTCCTTTACCTTTGGTCGTCTTGGCGACGATCATCTTCGGCTTGCCGTGCGAGTCCTCCTGCAGCGCCTCCCTCAGGGCGTCCGGGTCGTGGCCGTCCACGGTGACCGCGTGCCAGCCGAAGGCGGTCCACTTCTCCGCGACCGGCTCGAAGGAGCAGAGTTCGGTGGGGCGGCCATACCCCTGCAGGTTGTTGTGGTCCATGATGGCGCAGAAGTTGTCCAGGCCGAGGGCCGGTGCGAACAGCGCCCCCTCCCAGATCGAGCCTTCCTGGGATTCTCCGTCCCCGATCAGGGCGTAAACCCTGCGGGGGCTCCCCTGCTTCTTGAATCCGAAGGCGGTCCCAAGCCCCATGTTGAAGCCGTGCCCGAGGGAGCCGGCCGAGACCTCGATCCCCTTTTCCGGGCAGCGGTCCAGGTGGGCCGGCAGCGTGCCGTTGTCCTGGTAATACCCCGCTATGGTCTCCCGGTCGAGGATCCCCCTGACCGCCAGCGTGCTGTACAGGGCCATCGCGGCGTGCCCCTTGCTCAGGATGAAGATGTCCCTCTGCTCCCAGGAGGGCCACCTGAGCACGTCACAGTAGAGAGTCGCGAGGATGTCCGCGCAGGAAAGACCCGAGCTGACGTGGGGGCTGGAAGAGCGATGAGCCATGTCTATGATGCTGCGCCGGATCGATCTCGCTGTATTTGATGCGTTCATGTTTCGGGGCTCCCAGGATTTCCGTGACTGACCGGGTGACTTCATCGATATCTATCCGCGCCATGCAGTTCAAGCCGGTTTTGCACCTGCAAGCGAAGCATGGCAGCAAGGGGCAATCGCAGGGCGAACACAAAAGCTTCCCCCCCGTGTAGAAGAAGACTTCGTTGGGATCGGTCGGGCCGAAGAGGCCGACCACCTTTTTATGCAGGGCAAAGGCCAAGTGGAGCCCCAGGCTGTCGTTGGTGATGATGAGGCGGCAGGAGTTGATCCAGTCCATGTACTCGAAAAGCTGTTTCCTCCCTTCCTGCCAGGAAACCGTGTACCCCTGCTCCAGCAGCTGCCGTTCCAGGGCGTACCACCGCTCCATCGGCATCCCTTTCACCGGCCATTTGGAGCCGACCTCGAAGTTGAAGCCGATATCGACGCACTTTGACTGCGCCGGCTCGTAACCGAGTATGTACTCCTGCCCTTTCCAGGTCACCCCCAGCATCTCGATCAGGACCTGCTGCCAGTACCCCTTCTTCTTATCGGAGTGCTTGCTCTCGATATAGGAGATGAAGTCGAGCCCCTTTTCGTAGGCGTGATAGTTGCCGGTCGTGGTCTCGAAGCGGAAGCCGTACTTGACCCATCCGTCGATCATGTCGGTCAGGGCGCAGACGCCCGGGATCTTCTCCAGGTTGATCAGGACGTCGAACTTTTCCCTCATGAGCTGGAACGGGATGAAGTCGTCCCAGACCAGCAGCCGGTCGATGAAGCGGTTCCTGATCAGCAGAGGCTCGGCGTGCTCGGAGACCAGCCAGGTGATGTGGGAATCCGGGTACTTCTCCTTCAACGCCCATAGTATCGGCGTGGTTCTCAGGACATCGCCAAGGCTCGGGATCTTTCCTATTTCGGGGTCGAGGGTTTCGGAGTAGCCGAGTTTGATGATCAGGATCTTTGTCGCCATGTCGGTTCCTTATATGAAGTTGAGGTGTTCCACCGAGGGGTGCTTCAGCTCGTAGAGGAACTCGTTCACCGCGTTGGGGCGGCAGTTGGGGGGGCACGACCCTACCTCTTTGCTGCATTCGAGCATCCTCTTGACCCCCTTGCGCCGTGAGCCTTGCCAGATCTCGTTAAAGGAGTTCCGGTAGATGTTGCCGAAAACGTACTCCTGGTTGTCCCAGTAGGGGAGGCAGCTGGCGACGTCTCCCGCCGAATTGATGACCGAGATGAAGGCCGAACCGTAACAGTGGGCATAGTGGCGCACGCCGTAGTTGGCGAAAGCGCTCCGTCGCGCCATCACCTTGAAATTCCCGTCCGAGAGCTGTTCCGCGGCCAGAAGGTTTGCTTCCAGTTCCGCCGGGGGGATTGGGTGTTCCAGCCGGTAGCACTGCCGTTCGCTTTGCTGAACGAACGGTTTGATCGCCAGGTAGTCCGCCCCCGCCTCCTTCAGCAACGAGGCTGCCGGGAGCAGCGATTCCATGTTCTCCGGGATCAGGACGAACTGGGCGCCGACGGCTGTGGCGAGTCCCTTCTCCCTCCGGACCGTCGCCGCGTTGGTAATCGCCCGGCTCACCGAGGCGAAGGCCTCCTCTTTGACCTGGTGGATGCGGCTGTAGTTCTCCTTGGTACCGGCGTTGAAGCTGAACCTGACGAAGGTGAGGTTGGGGATGATCCGCTCGGCCAGCAGCGGCGTGAGCAACTGGCCGTTGGTGAACAGGCCGACGTCTATGCCGCTCTGCTTCGCGTGGCGGATCAGGGTGTCCAGGTCGGGATGGAGCAACGGCTCGCCTTCGCCGGCGAAGAGCAGGCTCTTCAGCCCCCCCCGTGCCAGCTCGTCGATGAGCTTCAGGGTCCTGGAGGTCTCCAGCTTCCGGTTCGGATAGCCGATGAAGTCGTAGGCGCAGAAGAGGCAACGGTGGTTGCAGCTTCCCACCGGGCTGATCTCCAGGTAGAGAGGGAAGCAGTCCCCGGTTTCCAGGAACTGGTTCAGCCTCCCCTGGTGATACATCAGCTTGTGCCCTTCAAAGTCGTATCGCTTCACGTTGTTCTCATCGCCTCCCGGGTTCGGCCGCTTGAGCGGCATCAGCCGCAGTTGATCTCCCTGATATCGACGCTGGTGTGCCCGAAAACCTGGTAACGGTTGGTCTTCACCTTGACGTCGCAGGGGTTGCAGTCTCCGAAGCGGTGGCAGGGCCTGTACAGGTCGATTGCCGCCTCGTTGAAATCGTCGTCGAGAATGTGGGCGATCGGCGTCCTCCCTTGGTAAAGGTCGGCGTGGCATCGGTAGACATGGCCGGAAGGGTCGACGATCAACTCGGTGGTACGGCAGAGGCAGGATTTCTTCTCGCTTGCCCCGACGCATCCGGCGTACTTGAAGCTCCCGTACAGCCTCCCTTCGTGCTCGCCCAGGAACTCCTTGGTGCGGAAATCGAGGCCGAGCTTCAGGCAGCGTTCCTGGGAGGCCTTGATCTGGCTGTTCACCGCCTCATCGGGGTGCTCTATCCCGTAGAGCCCGATCCGAAACCCCGCCTCCTGGAGGCGGAAGGTCTTTTTGATCAGGTTGTCCAGGCTGTTCTGCCCGGGATGGTAGCTGACCCTGATGGCCGCATAGGGGGCCTCGCGCGTGAAGCGCTGCACGGGGACCTCCCTGATGAACTTCTCGACGTCGAAGCCGAGGTTCGTCATCAGGTCCATCTTTATTTCGTCCTTCACCTCCCGAACGAAGCGGTAGAAGCCTTCTTGGAGCGTCGGCTCGCCCCCCTGCAGGGTGAGAGGGAGGTCGTCGCGCAGCACGAGCCTGTTTGCCGCGGTTATCCACTGCTCCGCAGTCAGGTTGCCGCGTAGCGCCTGCCTCTTGCGGGACGCACCCTGGTGCAGGTTTATGCAGTAGCCGCACTTGAGGTTGCAGGCGAGCGTCAGGAAAAATGCCACGTAGTTGTGCTGGTCGCTCGGCGTGATCCCGGTCATGCCGCCCCCCCCGCCGAGCCCTTTGCCTGAGAGATGATCTCTTGCACGGCGGCCCCCGCGGCCCTGCCGACTTCGTCCCATTCGGGGGAGTCGTAGTTACCGGTGGCGGAGTATTTCATCGGCTTCTCGAAATATTTCCGGTGCACATCGGTCAGGAACGGCTTCAGCCAGCATGCCACTTTTGCAGGATGGAAGCCGGTCCCGTCAAGGGGGGCCACCAGCGGGTTTGTGCCGAGGTCGAAGCCGATGACCTGCTCGGGTGCCAGCCCTATCTTCCCCTTGTCCGGAACGCGGCGGTCGAGGAAAAAGCCGTCAATCGGGTCGAGCGTCGGGTATATCGGGCCGGTGAGGTCACGCCCGCGTATGAACCAGAGACAGTAGTGGTTCACGTGGGCAATGAGCCCCTCGGAGCCGACCCTCCAGCAGACGTAGATGGGGAAGGCGGAGAAGGATTTCGCGTCGACGTAATTCTCCTCCGGCAGATACTGAAGGAGCCAGTTGACGAGCATTTGCGAGTCGATATCCAGGATGCCGTCGTCCCTTCTGTGGGACGCGATGGCCTCGAGCAGTGAGGCGTCATAGTGAAACCTGAAGCAGAGGCCGGCAATCGCGCTGTAGTCGTGATTTTGCGGCAGGAGGTCGGAAAGGAAGGAATTGGTGAGGATGTGGTCCGGATATATCATCACCAGGTCCAGGCCCAGGAGCCTGGCACACTCTATGACAGCGTACTGCTGCGAGTTCGTCAGCATGGTGACCGGAATGCTCCAGTTTCCGTCGTCCTCTTTTGCAAATGATATCGAGACCTCCAGCAGGTTCTCGGGAAGCTCAAGGAAATGGACCTGCACATGGCTCAAGAGCTTCCTGAACAGGGGGTTGTGGTGCAGTTGCCTGAAATCTGCCGCGGTAGTGGCGAGCACGAAATGAATCTCGTACTGCTCGGAGAGCGCAGGGATGTTTTTTCCGGACATCAAGGCCGCCAGGGAATAATGCAGAAAGATGTCGGCATATTTGGCGCCCCAGAAGGTGGCGTTCAGGATGATTTTCGGCTTCTTCGACCCGAGGTCGCGGTTCAGCTGCGCATGCAGTGCAGCGACTGTCACATGGTAGAAGTTTATAGTGGCCAGAACGAAGCTTGCGTCGTCGTTCCCCGGGTCTTCAGCCACTATTTGCTGAAAGAAGGAGGTGTATTGCTCGCAGGTACCGTGTCGTAGCAGGCAATCTGCCGCCTGGTGCAGAAACAGCTTGTCCCGCAAGCCCATTTCGAACGCCTCCCGGAAGTAATCGAGGGCCTTGCCGGTCTGCTGCAGACCTAGATAATAGACCGCCAATTTGTAGAAGGTGTACGAAGGGTTCAGCGCATGCGCTTTCGTCAGATGGCGGTTGGTCAGATCCTGGCAGCAGGCCGACATCGCTTCTTTCAGGTGATGATCGATCAGGTGCTTGTCATGTTTGGATACGTCGTGAATCATATGCCCGCTAAACTCCATTCATGTTGACAACAGCCGGAAAGAGTTCCGGCACCGTCATCTGCTGTTTCATTCGAAAGCGTTAAGGTTCAGGCACGCAGGTTTGTGTCAGATCGCAAAGCGGAAACCAGCAGTTGAGCTAGAGGCCTTTGCGGGAACTCATAGAGCTGGCCGGCATTGGCTCGATAATATATCTGTGCCATTGGGCTCGCTTCCAGAAAGCAACTGATGTGCCAACGGCAATTCCTGCTTGTAATGTGCCGGCTATTCTAGGTTTATTGTTTCTTTTAAGAGCTGTTCAGAATTTTGACTATTAGTTTCTGTCAAGGCGTGACACTGCCACCACCCCCTGGCCTCTCCCGCAAAATCCCCCCACTCCCCCCTTTTTTCCAAAGATGGAGTGGGGCGCCGAGCGAAATAATGAAGATTGACGCTCCTACAGGATCGATCGTTAACTTAATGGCAGTGCCGCTGGGGGGGAGGGGACGTTTTGCGCAGAGGAATCGGCGCGAAAGGCGCGCGCCGGGGGGCGAGTCGGAATTTTGACGGCGCCGGTTGCTCCTCTCTTCCGGCGATCTTGAAGCAGATGCGATTGCCGGACTGTCAGGGGGCGCTGCAGGGTTCAGGCGAGGAGGGGGTTAATGAAGCGGTAAGGCCCGACTTGTCAGAAAGGCGTCTGCGCGAAGCCGTCCCACTGGTCTGCCGTCGGATCCATGGTCTTGCCCCTGGCATCCGTGCCGGTGAACTTGAAGACCATGTGGGCGGGGTCGATGGTGGCGTCGCCGGTGGCGTTCTGGCTCAAGAGGAAGGTAACCACTGCCGTGCGTTCCTTCGGGTCGTAGGTGACGTTGGTTGGGTTTTGCGGGATGTGGGCCTCGGTCGGCAGCACCGGCAGGAGGTTGTTGTAGTACCCCGCCGCCCCGCCGCTTGCCTTGGTGATGGTCCAGTTGTTCGGGTCGAGCACCGACCCCATGTCCATCTCGGAGTCGAAGTAAAAGCTCAGGCTGAATTCCTTCGACGGGATCGGATCTCCGGTGACCAGGTCTAAGCCGAGCAGGCCCAACAGGTCGGTGTCCATCGCCAGGGCGGCGCTGAAGTCGTTTTCGCCGCCGCCGGCGGCAACGAACTTCGGCTTGGCGATGGTCGCCTGCAGCAGCGCGCCCTGTGCGGCGTCCAGCTTGCTCAGGATATCGACCTGTTTTTGCGCGTTCGCCATATCCCCCAGTTCGGCATAGGCGACCCCCAGTTCCAGGTGCGCCGGTGCCATCTTCGGTTTCAGCCTGATCGCCTCGGTGAGCTGCTTCACCGCATCGGACCACTTCCCCTGCTTGTTGTAGGTGGCGCCCAGGCTGTAGTAGGGGTTGGCGTCGAAGGGGGCCATCTTTGCCACCTTCTTGAACTGGGCCTCCGCTTCGCCGTAGCGCTCGGTCTGCACGTAGAGCTGACCCAAGGTGTAGGGGGCGAGCGTGTCGGTCGGGTTCAGCTTGGCGGCCGCCTTGAACTCGTTCTCCGCCTTGCCGTACTGCTTCTGCTGCAGGTAGATGTTGCCGAGGTTCGTGTGCACCGAGTCCTGGGTCGGGTCGATGCTGAGCGAGTTCCGGTAGATCTTGATCGCCTCCTCCGGCTTTTTCTGGGCCAGGAAGCTGTTGGCGAGGAAGTTGTAGGACTGGCTGTTGGTGGGGT
>Ga0209317_1000751_pt1 | contig 35271 bp, 27 predicted proteins | sample RifGroB2_FD_183994 | JGI IMG/M metagenome (GOLD analysis project Ga0209317, IMG submission 183994) | Soil microbial communities from Rifle, Colorado, USA - Groundwater B2 (SPAdes) (version 2) | ecosystem: Environmental > Terrestrial > Soil > Unclassified | place: Rifle, Colorado | collected... | reverse complement strand
GATGACGCCCTTGGCGCTGGCGTAGTCCACATCCACGTTGTCGACGCCGACACCGGCGCGGGCAACCATCTTGAGATTGTGCGCCGCGTCCAACAGGGGCTTGTCCACTGTGGTGCCGCTTCTGGTGATGATAACGTCGTAATCACCAATGATCGAGTAAAGCTCTTCCTTCTTCAGTCCCAGCTTGATATCCATCTGCACGCGCGGGTCGCGCTGCAAAATAGCCAGTCCTTCATGAGCCACTTCATCGGTTACGATAATCTTCATTGCCTCTCCTTTGGGTTTGATCTCTACGTTCAAGGTTCAACGCCTGTGCTATGTTTTGTGTTCTATGTTCTATGTTCTATGTTCTATGTTCTGTGTTCTGTGTTCTGTGTCTACGTTCTGTGTTTTTGTGCCTGTGGTACTGCCTTCTTCGCTTCCTGGATGAAGCGCCTCACTTTTTCCGGGTCCTTGCAACCCGGCGAGGATTCAACCCCCGAGGATACGTCGACGGCGTAAGGCGCTACCTTGGCGACGGCGAGGGCGATGTTGCCCGGGTTGAGCCCTCCTGCCAGCACGATGGCGCCCTGCTCTTTTGCCGCTGCCGCACAATCCCAGTCAAAGCTCTCCCCCGTTCCGCCGTAGGCGTTGGGCGAGTAGGCATCGAGCAGGTATGCCGCCACACGGTAATCCGCCAAGGATACCAGGCTCTCGGGACCGCGCACCCGGAAGGCCTTCATCACCCGCCGGCGCACCAGGCGGCAGTAAGCGGGGCTCTCGTCGCCATGCAACTGGACGATGTCCAACCCGCAGCTGTCGGCTGTACGGTTCACGAAATCAAGCTCGGCGTTCACGAAAAGCCCGACTACCTGCACCATGGGCGGGATGCTCTCTATGATCCGCGCCGCCACCTCGGGACTGAGATAACGCGGCGACTTCTCGAAAAAGACGAAACCAAGAGCGTCCGCCCCGGCTTCTACTGCCATGAGGGCATCGTCAAGGGACGTTATGCCACAGATTTTCACCTTTGTCATCGGCGTATACCCCTCAAGAACAGGTCGAGGCTGAGGCTCAAGAACAGGTCGAGGCTGAGACTCAAGAACAGGTTGAGGCTGAGGTTAAGGTTGAGCAGAAGCGGCTCCCACCCTGCCGGGATTGCAAGGTAGGAGCGGCATTCCTGCCGCGATTGCCGCAGCTTCATCGCGGCAGGAATGCCGCTCCTACAAGGCGCACACATAAGGCCTACGTACTACCTTCGGAAGCCTTTCCAACGACTTTCGCCCCCCCTCCCGGGAGTGCAATGGCGCACACATAAGGGCTACAGCGCTACCTTCGGGAGCCTTTCCAACGACTGGCGGATCATCTCCTCGGGATATTCGAAGTCTTCGAGATTGCCGGAGAGATATTGGTCGTAGGCAGCCATGTCCAGCTGGCCGTGCCCGGACAGGCAGAACAGGATGGTCTTCTCCTTCCCTTCCTCCTTGGCGAGCACCGCTTCGTCAATGGCTGCGCGCACGGCGTGGGAGGATTCCGGGGCAGGGACGATCCCCTCGCTCCTGGCGAAGAGGAGGGCCCCCTCGAAGCACGAGTTCTGCTTGTAGGACTTCGCCTCGATCTGCCCGGCGTGATACAGCTGGGAGATCAGGGCGGACTCGCCGTGGTAACGCAGACCGCCGGCGTGTATCCCCGGCGGCATGAAGTCGTGCCCCAGGGTGTACATCATGGTGATGGGGGCGAGTTTCGCCGTGTCGCCGTAGTCAAAGGCATAGACACCCTTGGTCAGGGTCGGACAGGATGCCGGTTCGACGGCAAGGCAGCGCACCTGCTTCCCGTTGGCACGGTCCGAGAGGAACGGGAAGGAGAGCCCCGCGAAGTTTGAGCCGCCGCCGCAGCAGGCGATGACGACGTCGGGATAATCGCCGGCGAGCGCCATCTGCTCCTTCGCCTCCAGCCCGATGACGGTCTGATGCAGGCAGACGTGGTTCAGCACGCTCCCGAGCGCGTAGTTGGTGTCCGCATGCGTCGCGGCGTCCTCGACCGCCTCGGATATCGCGATCCCCAGACTCCCCAGGTTGTCCGGGTCGTGGGCCAGTATCGAGCGGCCGGCATTGGTGAACTCGGACGGAGAGGGGATGACGGTGGCGCCCCAAAGCTGCATCATGCTCTTTCGGTAGGGCTTCTGCGTGCAGGAGACCTTCACCATGTAGATGGTGCACTCGAGGCCGAACATGGAGCAGGCCAGGGCGAGTGAGCTCCCCCACTGTCCGGCGCCGGTCTCGGTGGCGAGCCGGCGGATGCCGGCCTGCTTGTTGTAATAGGCCTGGGGGATGGCGCTGTTGGGCTTGTGCGAGCCGGCGGGAGAGACCCCCTCGTACTTGTAGTAGATCTTCGCCGGCGTCTGCAGCGCCTGCTCGAGCCTTCTGGCCCGGAACAGCGGAGACGGCCGCCAGAGCCTGTATTTTTCACGCACATCATCCGGGATATCGATCCAGCGCTTGGTCGACATCTCCTGCTCGATCAGCGACATCGGGAAGATGGCGCTCATGTCTTCCGCGGAGACCGGCTTCAGGGTCTGCGGGTTGATGACCGGGTGAAGCGGCCCCGGCATGTCAGGGATGATGTTGTACCACTGTTTCGGGATGCGGGATTCATCAAGCAGAAACTTGGTGTTCATGGCAACTCCTTTTCGAGACGACCTGGATGACAATACCCCTCAAGGCAAATGCTGACGCGGCAAGATCCTTCCCTGCGCCTACCCCACCAATTCGCGCAGCTTCGCTCCTACGTCGCCCTCGCGCATCAGCGACTCGCCTATCAGGAAGGCGTGCAGCCCCTTCTCCATCAGCCGCACGATCTCCTCGCGCCTGGTGATGCCGCTCTCGGCGACGATCAGCCGTCCGGCCGGGATGCGGGCTGCGAGACGCTCGGAGGTGGCGATGTCCACCTCGAAGCTGCGCAGGTCGCGGTTGTTGATGCCGATCAGGCTGCAGTCGGTCTGCAGCGCCATCTCCAGTTCCCTTTGGTCGTGCACTTCCAGCAGCACGTCCATGGAAAGCTCCCGGGCCAGGGCGGCAAAATCGCGCAACTGGGAGAGCTCCAGCATGGCGGCGATCAGGAGCACGGCATCGGCCCCGGCGGCGCGGGCCTGGTAGATCTGGTAGGGATCGAAGATGAAGTCCTTGCGCAAAAGCGGCAGGCTCACCTGCTCGCGGATCAGCGCGAGATAGCTCAGGTGTCCCATGAAGAAGTGTTCGTCGGTGAGCACGGAGAGGCAGGCGGCGCCGTTTTCCTGGTAGGTCCGGGCGATCTGCAGCGGGTCGAAGTCCGCCCTGATGACCCCCTTGGACGGCGACCCTTTTTTCACTTCTGCGATGATCGGGGTCCAGCCGGAAGAAAGGGCGTTGAGCAGCGCAGCCTGGAAGCCGCGGGGCTGGTCCTCGAGCTCGGCGAGCCGGTCCATGATCTCGTTCAAGGGGACAGCGGCCTTGGCAGCGGCCACCTCCCCGCTCTTGTAGTCGACGATCTTCTTCAGCACATCGGGTATCTGCGTCATGACTGGTAAATCCTTTTGAAAGACAAAGAGAGAGATAAAGATTGAGATTGAGATTCAGGCTGAGGCGAATCGGCATCTGCCAGCGGCTCGACCCGAACCGATCTTTGTCACCGTCCTTGTCCCGTTTTTTTCTCGATCTCGATCTCGACCTTCATCTGCATTTCATCTGCTGCTATTCCGCCTCGTTGGTCAGCGCGACCAGCCTCTCCAGCTGCTTCATCGCGCGCCCGGAGTCTATGGTCTCGGCGGCTATCCTGATCCCGTCCCGGATGTCGGCGGCCTTTCCGGTGGCAACGAGCGCGTAGGCTGCGTTCAAAAGAACGATCCGCCTCTTGGCGCCGTCCTTGCCGGAGAGGATGTCCTTGACGATGACGGCGTTGTTCTGCGCGTCCCCGCCGTGGAGCTCGGCAAGCGCTGCCCGCTCCAGCCCGAACTGCTCGGGGGTGACCTTCCCCAGCCTGACCCCTTCCTGCGAGATCTCGGCTACGCTGCTCTCCCCGGTGAGGGTGACCTCGTCCATACCGTCGCAGCCGTGCACGACAAAGCCCCTGCGGCATCCGAGTTTTTTCAGCACCAGGGCGAGCTTTTCGACCAGGTCCTCCCGGTAAACGCCCAGCACCTGGCAGTCGGCTCCGGCCGGGTTGGTGAGGGGGCCCAGGATGTTGAAGATGGTGCGGATGCCGATCTCGCGCCTGGGGCCGATGGCGTGCTTCATGGCGCCGTGCAGGGCGGGGGCGAAGAGAAAGCCGATCCCGATCTCGGAGATGCTGCGCTCCACCGTCTCCGGCGTTACGTCCAGGTTCACGCCCAGCGCCTCCAGGACATCGGCGGAGCCGCAGGAGGAGGAGACCGCGCGGTTGCCGTGCTTGGCCACCTTCACCCCGCAGGCGGAAACGATGAAGGCGACGGTGGTGGAGATGTTGAAGCTGTTGGTGCCGCTGCCGCCGGTGCCGCAGGTGTCCAGGATGGTCTCGCGGTCGAGGTTGATGTCGTCGCGGTCGATGCCGAGCACGCTCTTGCCGACCTTGATCGGGACGGCCCGGTCGCGCATGACCCGCGCGGCGCCGGTGATCTCGTCCACCGTCTCCCCCTTCATCCTGAGGGCCGTGATGAACGATGCGATCTGCGCCGGCGTCGCGCCGCCTGACATGACCTGGTCCATCACCTCGATCATCTCGGCTTCGGAAAGGTCCTCCCTCTCGACCACACGTGCGATTGCCTTACGAATCATAGCCGCTCCTTTGACTGCGATATTTCATGTCATGGGTCACCCGAGCATCGCCCTGCACGGGGGTCCCCCTACCCGCCCCTGCCTCCGCTACCGGGTCATCTTCAGGAAATTGCCCAGCAGCTCCATCCCCCCCTCGGTGAGGATCGACTCCGGGTGGAACTGCACCCCCCAGATCGGCAGGGTACGGTGCCGCAGCCCCATGATCTCCCCCTCGGCGACCCAGGCGGTCACCTCCAGCTCGGCGGGAAGCGACTCGCGCTCCACGATCAGCGAGTGGTAGCGCGTGGCGGCGAAAGGATTGGGCAGCCCTTCGAAAAGCTCCCTGCCGTCGTGGAGGATCGGAGAGGTCTTGCCGTGCATCAGCGTGGCGCTCTTGATGACCTTCCCCCCGAAGGCGTACCCTATCGACTGGTGCCCCAGGCAGACCCCGAGGATCGGGATGCGCCCCGCGAAGCGGCGCACCACCTCGACCGATATCCCGGCCTCCTCCGGGGAGCAGGGCCCGGGGGAGATCACGATGCGCCCGGGGGCCAGGGCCTCGATCTCCTCCAGGGTGATCTTGTCGTTGCGGAAGACCTTCACTTCCTCCCCCAGCTCGCCCAGGTACTGCACGATGTTGTAGGTGAAGGAGTCGTAGTTATCGAGCATCAGGAGCATGTTGGTAACCCACTGGAATTGAATTATTTATTTGAAGCGGCGTGAATAGGGGGGAGATCCGCACGAGATCCCCACCCTTTTACTGTCTAATTGGAATCCCGGAAATATATAGGTTTTATCGAAGAAACTCAAGACATTCCGACAGGAAATCGCCCGGGAGGGGGAGCCGGGCGGCCGCTCCGGGGTTGGAGGCGGCCGTTCCCCGGCGGCATGGGCGGGAATCGGGCAGGCCTACCAGGGGCGCCTGTTCCAGGCCAGCCAGTAAAACCCGAGATCGCGCAGAAGGTTGCTGAACGACTCGAAGTCGACCGGTTTGGTCAGGTAGCTGTTGGCGTGATGCTGATACGCCATGGCGAGGTCCCGCTCGGCGGCGGAGGTGGTCAGGACCACCACAGGGATGGATTTGAGCAGCTCAGACCCCTTCACCTCCCTCAGCACCTCGATGCCGTCGACCTTGGGGAGGCGCAGGTCCAACAGGACAAGGTGCGGGCGGGGGTACTTCTCGCCGTCGGCGTAGATCCCCCTGTTGAAGAGGAAGTCCAGTGCGGCCTCGCCGTCCTCCACATGGAACACCCTGTTGGCAAGCTTTCCCTCGTGGAGGTTGCGTATGGCCAGTTCGGCGTGGTCCGGGTTGTCCTCGACCAGCAGGATGCTCAATGGTTCACCGTTTAGCATGATCCCCCCTCGTCTGCTCTCGACTCGCTCGGCGCTTTTGTCCCGAGCGTGAAGCAGAAAGTGCTTCCGCCCCCCGCCCCTTCCGATTCCACCCACAGCCTCCCGCCATGGAACTCGACGATGCGGCGCGCGAGGGCCAGACCGATGCCGGTCCCCTCCGAGCGGGGATCGAGCTTGTTGAACAGCCCGAAGATGGTTTCCCGGTACTGCGCGGCAATCCCGATGCCGTTGTCGCGCACCCAGAAGACCTCCCCCTCGCCCCCATCGCGCACGCCGATCTCGATCAGCGGATGCAGCTGGTCCCCCATGTACTTGATGCCGTTTTCCACCAGGTTTTGCAGCACCTCCGACACGCGGGGGTAATCGCCCCACACCCGGGGCATATCCTCTTGCAGCACGATCTGCACGCCCCCCTGTGTGATCGGGCCGGACAGCTGCCCAAGGACCTCCAAAGCCAGCGCGTTCATGTCGATCCGCGTCGGGACGTTCATGATCCGGCCGATCCTGGAGAGCTCCAGGAGATCGTTCAAGAGCGCGGACATCTTGTCTGCGGCACCCATGATCCTGCGCACGTCCGGATCCAGGCGGCTGTACTCTTTGGCGTCGAGGTCCTTCAGGATGGCGCCGGCGAACCCCTTGATGGTGATCAGCGGGCTCTTCAGGTCGTGGGAGACCGTGTAGGTGAAACGCTCCAGCTCCGCGTTCTTCGCCTCCAGCTCGGCCTCGCGCACCTTTCGCTCGCGCACCTCGTTCTCCAAAAGCTCGGCCTGCTCCTGCAGCCTGGCTTCCGCCTTCTTCCGGTCCGTTATGTCGCGGTTGCCGGCCCGGACCCCGTTTTCCTTGCCGTCGCTGCCATAGACCACCTGGCAGACGTGCGAAATCCACCTGACCTCCCCGTCCCGCCGTACTATCCTGAAATCTATCGGCGCCGGGCTCCCCCCCCGGGCGGCGTGCACGTGCGACAGGTACGCCGGCAGGTCTTCGGGGTGTATGATCCGGTTCAGCAAGCCGGGGTCGCGGTAGAAGTCGTCCGCACTGAATTCGCAGACCTGCTTGCAGGAGGGAGAGACGTACCGGAAGGAGAGGTCCGGCGCCTGCCAGTACTCCCAATCCGCCGTGTAATCGGCCACCGTGCGGTAGCGCTCCTCGCTCCCCTCCAGGACGGCGGCGCTTTTGCGCAGGGCTCTCGTCCCCGCGCCGATCATCCCCATGCCGACCAGCCAGAGCAGGGAGTGGGTGACGGCGCCCCCCCGGATGGCGTTGGCGGCAAAACCGGCGTGCCCCTCCAGGGGGACCGAAACGCTGAGCCCCCCCCTGACCTCCCCCACCCGGTAATCGTTCGTCGCGTGGCATTTCAGGCACCCCTGCTCCACCGGGAAGGGTCGCATGAGCCGCAGGTAGTTCCGCCCATCCATCACCTGCACCTCGCTCGCCTCCTTCACCCCCTGCTCGAAGCTCCTGAGCGCCTTCGCCTCCCAGGGGTCCGGCGCATTTTCTGGGCGCAGCGGGGCGAGGCTCGTGAGGTGGCCGCGCACCGGGTTCTTTTCCCGGGCGGCGAATTCGTAGACCTGGCGGGCGAGGTAAGCCGGGTTCACCAGGGTGAGCTGCCTGCCGGAGGGTGTCGCTATGTCCCGCTCGGGCATCCGTGACAGGTAGGGGTTTGGCGGGGCGGTCTCGCCGGCCGCGACGTAGAGCGCGCCGCGGCTGGTTGCCCACTGGCGGTACAGCGTGTCCTTTTCGTAGCTTGCGATCGCCTCGGCGCGCGCCACCACTATGACGCTCTCCTTCTCGTGAAGATAAAGCCAGCCAAAAGAGCAGGCAATGGCAACGCTCCAAAAGGCTGCCAGCAGCAGCGCGAAGAGGTTGATCCGGTTTCTCTGGGTGATCATCTTGGCTCCCTTCCCTCCCCCGGCTAGGGGCGGTCCAGCATTTCCCTTACCTTCTCCAACAAGACGACGGGCTTTACCGGCTTCATGACCAGCTCCGCGCTCTCCTCCAGCTCGCTCCTGCACTTGATGATGTCGGCCGTATAGCCGCTGGTGAAAAGTATCGCCGCATCGGGCTGCAGCAGACGGATCTTCTCGGCCGCCTCCTTGCCGTTCATGACAGGCATGACGATGTCCATGAGCACGAGCCTTATCTCCGGGTTCTCGCTGAACTTCTGCACCGCCTCCACCCCGTTGGCGGCATGTACCACGCGGTAGCCGTACTGGGTGAGGATCGAGGAGACCAGGTCGAGGACGTGCGGGTCGTCCTCGGCAAGCAGTATGGTCTCGTGCCCGGCGACCTCCCGTTCGGCGGATGCGGCGACCGCGGCATCCTCGGCGTGCGACTGCATGGCGGGAAGATAGATCCTGAAGGTGCTCCCGATCCCGGGCTCGCTGTAGACGTTCACGAACCCCTTGTGCTGGCTGACGATGCCGTAGACGATGGCGAGGCCAAGGCCGGTCCCCTTCCCCGCCACCTTGGTGGTGAAGAAGGGATCGAAAATCCTCTCCCTGGTCTCTTCGTCCATCCCCGCGCCGGTGTCGGAAACGGTGATGAGCGCGTAAAGCCCGGGGGTGCCGAAGCCGTGGGCGTTGACGAAGGCGTCGTCCAGCTCGAGACGCTCGGTCTGGACGAACAGCCCCCCTCCCTTGGGCATGGCGTCGCGGGCGTTGGCCGCGAGGTTCATGAAAACCTGCTCGATCTGCCCCGGGTCCACCACGGCCCAGAGCGGTTCCCTGGCGAGGGAGGTGGTCAGGGTGATGTCTTCCCCGATGATCCGCTGGAGGAACTTCTCCACCCCTCGCACCAGCTCGTTCAGGTTTGCCGCGGCGGCCTTGACGTCCCCCTTGCGGCTGAAGGCGAGCAGGCTGCGGGTCAGGTTGGAGGCGCGCTCCGCGGCGGCCGAGATTTGCACCACCTTGTCGCGCACCGGGTCCGCGTGGTCGAGGTCCAGCTTGAGGAGTTCGCAGTAGCCGCCGATGACGGTGAGGATGTTGTTGAAATCGTGGGCGACTCCGCCGGCCAAAAGCCCCACCGCCTCCAGTTTCTGGGAGTGGCGCAGCTGTTCCTCCAGCCTGTGGCGCTCGGTCAGGTCGAGGGCGATGGACAGGAGCCGCCACTCTCCGTCCACCATGATGTTTTCGCAGTAATACTCGCTTTTCAAGGTGCGGCCGTCCTTGGAGTGCAGGGTCAGCTCCATCCCCGAGACGTGCCCCTGCTTCCTGAGCGTCTCCAGTATCCCGCCGCGGTCCTCCCTGGTGATCCACCCGATCCCGATGGAGGTCTTTCCCAGCACTTCCTCCCTCGTCCACCCTGCCAGCTCCAGCAACTTCTCGTTCACGTCGATGAAGGTGCCGTCCTCGGCGGCGGTGATGGCCATGATGAGCGGCGCGTTCTCGAACGCCTTGGAAAATTTCTCCTCGCTGAGCCGAAGGGTCTCCTGGGCCTGCTTGCGCTCGGCGATCTCCTTTTTCAGCAGCTGCGCCTGCGCCTGGAGCGCCTCCTGCGCCAACTGGCGCTCGGCAACCTCGTGCTCCAGCCGGCGGGTCTGCAGGTGCAGCGCCTCCTCGGCCCGCTTGTGTTCGACGATCAGGTCCCATTCGCGCAGGGCCCTCTCGACGATGCGCGGCAGGGCGTCGAAGATCTCCGGCACTTTCACCACGTAGTCGAGCGCCCCCGATTTCAGGGCTTCGACTGCCACCTGCTCGTTGCCGTGAGAAGTCATCATGACGACGGGCCTGACCCCGGCGGAGCAGGAGACCAGATCCCTCCCCTTGCCGTCGGGGAGCAGATAGTCCGTCAGCACGATGTCGTAGCGCTGGCTGCCGATGCGTTCCATCGCCTGGCGCAGGCTGCTTGCCACGGTGAGCTCGTACTGGTCCGAAAGGTCGCTGAACCCGCGGCGGATCAACTCCGCATGCGAATCGTCGTCTTCCACCACCAGTATTCTCTTCACATAAGATGTCATTGCAGACTCCCGCGCCTACATCGGATCCGACCGGCGCAAACACATCCCGGACGGTGCCGGAGAGGGCAAACTACTTCAGCAAGTCCGGGGGACACGGATCTTGAACTGCGAACCGATCCGCAAGGCAGATCGGGATACGCATGGCAGACAAAGCGAACAAAGCCGGCGTCGGAGCCCGTGTCACATCCTTGCAGGACAGGATGCACGTGACCCGGGACTGAGCCTCACTTATGACTCTTCGTCCCTTTCTCGAAGATATTTAGAAATTAATGTATACGCGCTGCATTTTCCCGTAACAGGCGGGGAGCTCTGACAGAGACATGGGGCATACTGACGGTGAAATGCTGAAGGGGAGGCTCTGCATGGAGAGGAGAGTGAAGAGGGAGCAGGGGAGCCTGCGACGTGCCGGGGGGATCCCCCGGCACGAGAAACGCCCGGTCCGCCGCGCGTGGAAACGCTGCCGCGGCCGGACCAGGCGCAGGTCCAAGCCCCGGATGTGTAAAACGCTAATCGAGCCCCTGCTCGGCCATCTCGATCGCCTTCACGACGGCCTTCGCCTTGTTGACGGTCTCGAGGTACTCCGCGGCGGGATCGGAGTCGGCGACGATGCCTGCGCCCGCCTGCAGGTGCACCTTGCCGTCCTTGACCACCAGCGTCCGGATGGCGATGGCCATGTCCATGTTGCCGGAGTAGGAGAAGTAGCCGACCGCTCCGCCGTACACCTCGCGGCGCACCCCCTCAAGCTCGTCGATGATCTCCATCGCCCGCACCTTGGGCGCGCCGGAAAGGGTCCCGGCCGGGAAGGTGGCACGCACCACGTCGAAGGCGTCGTGCTCGGGGGAGAGCTCCCCCTGCACGTTGGACACGATGTGCATGACGTGGGAGTAGCGCTCGACCACCATGAGCTCGGACACCTTGACGCTCCCGGTCTTGCAGACGCGTCCCAGGTCGTTTCTCCCCAGGTCCACCAGCATGACGTGCTCGGCGCGCTCCTTGGGGTCTGCGAGCAGGTCATTTGCCAGCTCCTCGTCGGCGGCGGGGCTCGCGCCGCGGGGACGGGTCCCGGCGATGGGGCGCAACTCCACGAGTTCCCCCTCCTTGCGCACCATGACCTCGGGGGAGGCTCCCACCACCAGCGTCTCGTCCAGCCGGAGGAAGAACATGTACGGAGAGGGGTTCAGGGTGCGAAGCGCGCGGTAGATGTCGAAGGGGTCGACGCTCAGCTCGCCGGAGAAGCGCTGGGAAAGCACCACCTGGATGATGTCGCCTGTTCTCACGTACTCCTTGGCCCGGGTCACCCAGCTCTCGAACTCCTCGCGCTTCACGTTGGAGGCGAGAGACGCCTTTGCGGCGGCCGGCGCCTTGGGGGTGGCGGCAAGCGGCTTCTTGAGGCGCCCGATGATCCCCTCGATCTTTGCTATGGCCTCGGCGTAGGCGGCATCGGGGGGGGTGTTCCCGTCGAGGTGGGCGTTGGAGACCACCTTTATCTTCTGGCTCAGGCTGTCGAAGATGAGGATGGTGTCGGTGATGATGAAATAGGCGTCATAGGTGTCTATGCCGCAGGGGTTCTTGTCCGGGAGCGCCTCGAAATGGCGGACCGCGTCGTAGCCGAGATAGCCGACTGCGCCGCCGAAGAAGCGGGGGATGCCCGGGACCTCGACCGGCTGGTAGCGCGCCATGTAGTCGCGGATGTAGTTCAGCGGGTCCGAGACCTCGAAGCGGTCCACCTCGCCCCCCTCGACGATCTCCACCCAGTTGTCCCTGCCGCGGATCACCACGGCCGGCGAAGATCCCAGGAAGGTGTAGCGCCCCCACTTTTCCCCACCCTCGATACTCTCCAGCAAAAAGCCGTAGCGGCCGTCGTCGATCTTCTTGAAGGCCCCCACCGGGGTGTCGAGGTCGGCCAGGATCTCCCGGTAAACCGGGATCAGGTTGCCTTTGGCGGATAAGCTCTGGAATGAAGCGTAATCGGGATGGTACATGGGGCTCCTCGAATGGTGGCCAGAAGATTGGCTTCAGGGGGTGCCGTCCCCCTGCCTGGCAGGAAGTTTTAGCCCGACTTTATTAACATAACGGCCAAAAGGTGTCAAGAAACGGGGGGGAACCATGGGCCGCGGGCGAACCGGAGGACTTCCGAGAGGGGGCCGATCCCGACATAAAGGCGGCGGGTCTCAAGTCCGTCCCATCATCCCGGCCCCCTCCGCGCCCGGCGCGGTTATTATCGGCAGTTTTTTTCCCCGCGCCCTTGAAATCCGGGGGGGCGATGATTATGTTGGGCAGGCATTCCAAAAAGCGCTTAAAGGAGACCATTACAGCCATGGCCAAAACCGTCAAGAAGTTCGAGACCGAGGTCCAGCAGCTCTTGGACCTGGTGATCCACTCCCTCTACTCCAACAAGGAAATCTTCCTCCGGGAGCTGATCTCAAACGCGTCTGACGCCATTGACAAGATAAAGTTCGAGTCCCACTCCAACATGGAGCTCCTCGAAGGGAACGCCGACTGGAAGATCAAGCTCCACTTCGACAAGGAAGCCGGCACCCTCACCATCACGGACAACGGCATCGGCATGAGCATGGACGAGGTGGCCGAGAACATCGGCACCATTGCCAAGTCCGGCACCAAGAGCTTTGTGGCCGCTCTCAAGGAGCAAAACCTCGCGGAACACCCCGAGCTGATCGGCCAGTTCGGCGTCGGCTTCTACGCCTCCTTCATGGTGGCGGACAAGGTGGTCCTCACCACGAGGAAGGCCGGCGCAAAGGAGTTCGGCTGCCGCTGGGAGTCGACCGGCGACGGGAGCTACACCATCGAGGAGTGCGACAAGGAGAGCCGCGGCACCGAGATCGTGCTGCACATGAAGGACGACATGAAGGAGTACCTCGAGGAATGGAAGCTCCGCTCCATCGTCAAGAAGTACTCCGACTACGTCCAGTACCCGGTGGTCATGGACATCACCCGCAGCGAGCCGGTGAAGGACGCGGAGGGGAAGGTCATCGAGGGGGGGGGGAGCATCGAGAAGACCGCCGAGGAGACCCTGAACTCGATGAAGGCGATCTGGACCAGGCCCAAGAGCGAGATCACCGAGGAGGAGTACGAGGAGTTCTACAAGCACATCTCCCACGACTACGACAAGCCGCTTTCCACCATCCACTACTCCGCCGAGGGGGTGAGCGAGTTCAAGGCGATCGTCTACATCCCGTCGCACAAGCCGTTTGACCTGTTCCTGCGCGACCACAAGAAGGGGGTCCACCTCTACGTGAAGCGGGTCTACATCACGGACAACTGCGAGGCGCTGCTCCCCGACTACCTCCGTTTCATCAAGGGGGTGGTCGACTCAGCCGATCTGCCGCTCAACGTATCCCGCGAGATCCTGCAGGAGGACGTGCAGATCAAGCGGATCCAGAAGAGCCTCGTCGGGAAGATACTCTCCACCCTGGCGGAGATGAAGGAGAAGAACCCCGAGGAGTACCTGAAGTTCTACGAGGAGTTCGGGCCGGTGCTGAAGGAAGGTGTCCACTTCGACTACGCCAACAAGGAGAAGATCCAGGACCTCCTGCTCTTCGAGAGCTCCAGGAGCGAGCCGGGGAAGCAGGTCTCCCTCAAGGAGTACGTGGAGCGCATGCCCGAGGGGCAAAAGGAGATCTATTACATCACCGGCATGTCGCGCGCCTCGGTCGAGAACTCCCCCTACATGGAGGTCTTCCGCAAGAAGGAGTACGAGGTCCTCTACATGACCGACCCGGTCGACGAGTGGGTGGTGCAGTCGATCACCCAGTACTGCGAGAAGCACCTGAAGGCGATCGACAGAGGGGACCTCGAGCTCGACTCCGAAGAGGAGAAGAAGGAGAACGAGGCCAAGAAGGAAGAGGCCAAGAAGGAGTACGGCGACGTCATGGGCTACATCCAGGAGACCCTCAAGGATAGAGTGAAGGAAGTGCGGCTGTCCTCCCGTCTCACCGAGAGCGCCTGCTGCCTGGTGGCCGACGAGACGGGGCTCAACGCCAACATGGAGAAGATCCTGAAGTCGATGAACCAGGAAGTCCCCGAGGCCAAGCGCATCCTCGAACTGAACCCTGACCACAAGATCATGCAGGTGATGACGGCGATGTTCGAGAAGGACAGCAACGATCCCAAGCTCGCCGACTACAGCGAGCTCCTCTTCGACCAGGCCCTCCTCACCGAAGGCTCCCCGATCAAGGACCCGCTCCGCTTCACCAAGCTGGTGAGCGAGCTGATGGTCGTGGGGGGGAAATAGTCCCCGCGTTCGGGAACGAAAACATGAAAAAGCCGGGGGGATGCAGCGCCCCCCGGCTTTTTTTTTGTCCGGAAAAGACGCCTGCCGACCACTGCCGATCCCCCCTACTTGCGCCATTGTCGATTTCACCGTTTGCCAATATCGGGTTCGCGGCTATATTAGATTATTTTCACCCACACGGAAAAGGGATGCAAGGCAGGCATCCGGGACCGGGACCGGCCGGTTGCGCGGTTCCGGGCGCTCACGCCGGACGGCCCAAAGGGGAACACAAAAGGAGAGGCCATGAAAATCGTCAATCTCATAGCGGCTGCAATGCTGGCCATTTTCACGTTGCAGGGTTGCGGAAGCAGCGCAGGGGACGGCACAGCGTCCCAAGGAGGGAGCGCCGTCACGGTCAAGTCGGGCACGGGGGCCGATGCCACCTCCCCCTCCCCGGGGAGCCTCCTTTTCATCCTGGACAGCAACAGCTACCCGGCGCACGCGGTAAACGGGCTCCGCTTCACCTTCACCATCCCCCAGGGAGTGGAGCCGGCCCTGCTCCCCAACCCTAGCTTTCCGGATGCCGACACGGTAGAGATCGACCCGGCGCGCATCGCCCTGACCGCGGTCTCCCCCGGCGCAGTGGCGGTGGCGAGCTTCAGGAGGTCGACGCGAGTGGTCGAGGTGGGGCTGGTCAGTACGGAGGGATTGCGCGCCCTGGGAGCGGCGTTCGCCGCCATCACCTTCGATGTCTCCCCGGCGGCCTTGCCGCTGTCCGCCACGCCGGCAGGGGACCTGCTGCTGGAAGAGGTCATCGGCATGCAAGGGGCGTTGCCGGTCGGCTCCTTCACCCTCTTTGCCGCCACCGGGCAGGGGGCGCCCCGAGAGGTCGTGCCGGTCCCCGTATCCGGCCGTCCCTTACCTTGAGGTCCGAGATATGTCCAGCATCTCCCCAGATCTGCCGCCAGGGTTGCCGGCGCAGGCGCCGGAGCCGGAACCGGGGCTCCCCCGGAAGATACTCGTCGTCGACGACAGCCCGACCCAGAGCAAGCTCCTGGAGCTGGTGCTGAAGTCTCACGGCTACAGCGTCTTCGTCTCCAAAAACGGGATGGAGGCGCTGCATCTCATCCTGGCGGCACCCCCCGACCTGGTTATCAGCGACATCCTGATGCCGGAACTCGACGGCTTCGAGCTCTGCCGCCGGGTCAGGATGACGGATGCCGTGAAATGCCTCCCGGTCATCCTGCTCACCCACCTGAACGACCCGACCCACGTGCTGCAAAGCCTGGAGGCCGGCGCCAACTACTTCATCTCCAAGCCCTTCCGAAGCGACCTGCTCCTGTCGCGGGTCCGTGCGACCTTGCAAAGGGGGGGGGCGTGCTACCGGGAAAGCCATGGTGAACTCACCTTCAACTACCGCGGTCACGGCTACCGGATCGACGCCCCGAGGGAGCAGATAATAGACCTGCTTCTAGCCACCTATGAGTTCGCGGCGCACAAGAATCAGCAGAGCCTGAGAGCCCAGGAGGCGCTCAAAAGGCTGAACGAGGAACTGGAAGAGCGGGTGTGCGAGCGGACTGCGGAACTGGGGCAGACCATCAGCGACCTGAGGCTGCAGATAGCCGAGCGGGAACACGCAGAGGAGTGCGTCAGGCGCCTGAACCGGCTCCACTCCGTGCTGGCGGAGACCAGCAAGGCGGTCACCCACACCCGGGACCGGGACGCCCTCTTTCACGATTTCTGCAGGATCGCGGTGGAAAACGGCTCCTTCAAGCTGGCCTGGGTCGGGCTGGTGGACGAGCAAAACGGCGTGGTGAGGATAGTTGCAGCCAAGGGGAGCGTCGGTTATCTCGACGACATAAAGGTCCCCCTCTCGGCGGAACCGGAAGGGGCGGGCCCCACCGGCACGGCGATCCGGCAGGGGACCTTTTACATCTGCAACGACTTCCTGGGCGACACCATCACGCGTCCCTGGCATGAACGGGGGAGGCACTACGGCATCCTCGCCTCTGCGAGCATCGCCCTGAGGCAGGAAGGAAGGGTGATCGGCGCCCTCACCCTCTATGCGGACCAGAAGGACTATTTCGACCGGCCGCAGATCGAGCTCCTCTGCCAGATGGGGACCGACATCTCATTCGCCCTGGGTAACATGGTACGGGAAGACCGCCGGCTGCAAGCGGAGCGGGCCTTGCTGATGGAGACCGCCGAGCGCCAGAACGAACGCGAGCAGCACGCGGAGAAAATCCAGTACCTGGCGCACCACGATCCGGTCACGAGCCTCCCCAACCGCTTCAGCCTCATGACCAGGCTTTCGCAGGCGCTGGAACTGGCCAAGAGGTTCAACAGCCGCCTGGCGGTGATATTCATCGACCTGGACCGCTTCAAGAACGTCAACGACTCTCTCGGGCACCACATGGGCGACCGGCTCCTGTCCCAGGTGGCAGGGCGGCTTATCGAATCGATCCGCAGCGCCGACATCGTGGCCAGGCTCGGAGGCGACGAGTTCGTGGTGGTGCTGCCGCTGATCCGCACCAACGTGGCTGCGGCGCATGCGGTGCGCAAGATACAGCTCTTTTTGTCGAAGAGCTACGCGGTGGACGGGCACGACCTGAGCGTCACCCCGAGCATCGGCATCAGCGTCTTCCCCGACGACGGCGAGACCGTGGAGGAGCTGATGAAAAACGCCGACCTCGCGATGTACCACGCCAAATCGGGGGGGCGGAACAACTACCAGTTTTTCACCCAGGAGATGAACCTGACCGTACGGGCGAGACTTGTGCTGGAAAGCGACTTGCGGGGGGCGGTCGAGCGCGAGGAATTCGTGCTGCACTACCAGCCCCAGATCGACACCGCCACCGGTCGCGTGGTCGGCGTCGAGGCCCTGATACGGTGGCAGCACCCCCTGCGGGGATTGGTGTCGCCGGACAGCTTCATCCCGATCGCGGAGGAGACCGGGCTGATCATCTCCATCGGCGAGTTCGTGCTGAAAACCGCCTGCCGTCAACTGGCGGAGTGGCAGTCCCAGGGGCTCCCCCGGTTCAGGGTGGCGGTGAACCTGTCGATGCGCCAGTTCAAGCAGAGCAACCTCCCCGCCCTGCTGGCGGAGATCCTGGCCCGGACGGGGATAGAGTCGCGCCTTTTGGAACTGGAGATAACGGAAAGCTCCGCCATGGATACTCCGGAGGTGACCATCCTTCACCTGCGCAGGCTCAGGGAGATGGGGGTCGAGCTTGCCATCGACGATTTCGGTACCGGTTATTCATCGCTTAGCTACCTGAAGCTTTTCCCGGTAAACCGCCTGAAGATCGACCGCTCCTTCGTGAAGGACATAGACAGGGATTCCGACGACGCCGAGATCGCGGCAGCAACCATAGCCCTTGCCCACACGCTTGGAAAGGAGGTCGTCGCCGAGGGGGTCGAAACCAAGGCGCAGTGGCGCTTCCTCAGGGGCCAGCAATGCGACATCCTGCAGGGGTACTTCTTCAGCAAACCTCTCTCTCCCGACGCCATCACCGCATACTTCAGCGGCGGGGCGCCGCTCTTTGACGGTGCCGCCGTCTAACATTCCCCCTGCTGGCGCGCCTCCAGAACTTCCTGCAGCTTCCTGCTCACCTCGATCAGCTTGTACGGTTTCTGGATGAAACCGCAAAGCCCCGCGTCGAGGAACTTCCTGCTCACCTCCAGCTCGTTGTAGCCGCTGGACATGACGACCCTCAGGTCCGGTTTCATGGCGCGCAGCACCCTGAAGGTCTGCTCCCCGTCCAGCTCCGGCATGGTCAGGTCCAGCAGCACGCAGACGATCTCTTCCCGGTGCCGTTCGAATATCTCCACCGCATCGCGCCCGTCGCAGGCGGTGAGCACGTCGAAACCCAAGGTCTCCAGCATGTCCCGGCCGAGGCAGCGGATGCTCTGTTCGTCGTCGGCAAGGAGCAAGGTCCCGCTGCCGTACCACAGTTCGCCCTGGGGAGCCGGCCTGAGCTCCTCCACCGTCCCCGGCACGCAGGGAAGCAGCAGCCTGAAGGTGCTCCCCTTCCCTTTCTCGCTGTAGATCTTGATGGCACCGTGGTGGGAGCGCACGATCCCCAGCACTGCGGCCATGCCGAGCCCGCGGCCGGTGAACTTGGTGGTGAAGAAGGGGTCGAAGATCTTGGGGATGATCTCGCGGTCTATGCCGCAACCGGTGTCGGACACCTCCAGGGCAAGGTAGGGCCCTTCCTGGAGCCGGTCATCGATCCACGACTCGGAAAGATAGCTCCTGTCGCACTCCATGCAGCTGGTCCTGATGGCTATGGTGCCGTTTGCGTCGCCGATCGCCTCGGACGCGTTCAGGACCAGGTTCAGGATGACCTGGCGCAGTTGCGTGGCATCCCCGCTGATGGCCGGCAGGCCGGGGGCGAAATCGTAGCGCAGGACGATCTTCTTGGATATGGAAACCTCCAGCATCTGTGCCATCTCCTGCACGATGTCGGTCAGGTCGAGGTTCCTGATCACGAAGTTCCCCTTCCCCGAGTAGGAGAGCATCTGCTGGGCCAGCTCGGCGGCGCGGCTGGCGGCCTGCTCGATCTGCGCCAGGTTTTCGAGCACCGGCGAATCGGCCGGGAGCCGCGTCAGCGCGAGATCCGCGTTGCCAAGCACCACCATCAGGATGTTGTTGAAGTCGTGGGCGATCCCCCCCGCCAGCACTCCCAGGCTCTCCAGCTTCTGCACATGCAGCATCTGGGCCTCGATCTGCCTCTTCTCCTGCTCCAGGCGCTTTTTCTCTGCGATGTCCACCGCTATGAACATGAGATGGGGGTTCCCCTCCACCTCGAAGCGGGAGAGGAAACAGTCGGCCTGGATCAGCTTGCCGAAGGAGGAGAGCACCGACACCTCCAGGCTCCTGGTCTGCGAGTCGGCAAGCACCTGCTCCGCGATCCGGTCCAGGCCCGATTCGTGCCAGGAGCCGATCTCTCTCAGCCCCTGGAGACGCAGCCGGTCGACGGTGGCCCCCGCCATGTCGGCGATCGCCTGGTTCGCCATGACGCACGCCCCGCTGGTCCCCTCGTACACCAGGATGCCGGTGGGGGATGACGCCAGCAGCGATTCTACCAGCGCCAGGGCCTTGTTCCTGGACTCCTCCACCTTCTTTCTCTCGGTGATGTCCTCGTACACGCCGAGTACGCCCACCACTTCCCCGCTCTCGTTTCGCAGCGGGACCTTGGTGGTATCCACCCAGTACCTCTCGCCGCCGGCCTGCAGCTGCTGCTCGATGATGTGATACTTGGGGCAGTTGCCGTCCATGACGGTCCGGTCGTCTCTGCGGTACGCATCGCTCTCTTCGGGGAGCCAGGGGAGGTCGTAGTCGTTCTTCCCCTTTATCTCCTCCGGCGGGTCCACGCCCGCCGCCCTGGCAAAGAGGATGTTGCACCCCTCGTAGACGCTGTCGCGGTCCTTCCAGAACACGAACTGGGGGATGGTGTTGATGATCTGGGCCAGCATGTTGCGCCCCTGGCGCAGCTCCTTCTCGATCCGCTCTCGCTCGGAAAGCTCGGTCTTCAGCTGCTCGTTGGCGTGACAAAGCTCCGCGGTGCGCTCGCAAACCCGCTTCTCGAGCTCGTCCTTGGCCGACTGCAGCTCCTCCTCGGCCTCCAGTTGTCGCAGCGACCTCAGGTAGATCGCCCTGGACAGGCCGAGGGTCACCAGCACGAAGAGCATCACCAGCGCCGAGGTCTCGACGAGGTCCCCCCCCCAAGGCGCCAGATAATCCCTTGGGGAGAGCCCCACGCTGATGTACAGCGGCAACCGCCCGACCTTGCGGTAGGAGACCAGCCTGGGGGTCCCGTCGGTGCTCGTCGAGGTGAAGAAGGTGTCGCTTTGCACCCCCGCCCCGATCCGGGCGAGCATCTCCTTCGAGCTGGGCCTGCGCCCGACGTCCTCGGCGAGATCCGCTCCCTGCGGGTGACGCACTATGGCGCCGAAGTCCGAGTCGCGCAGGGTGATGCGGCCGGCCGCGCCTACGTCGATGGAGGAGAGCATGCTCCGGATCTTCTCCAGCTGTATGGCGCAGTAAACGACCCCGGCGAAGGAACCGTCCGGGGCATCGATGCGCCTGGCGACGATGATCACCCATTTGCCGCTGATCAGCCCGAGGACCGGCCGGGAAATGACCAGGCCGGCCTTTGGGTCGTCGCGCAGGGCGATGAAGTAGTCGCGCTCCCCTACCCCCCTGGTCGAACCGGGGACGACGCCCGTACCGTAGGCGATCCTGCCTCGTGCGTCGGCCACGCGGAGGCTGTCCAACGCGGGAAGACGCGCGTGCTGCCGGGCGATGTAGGCGTTCAGGCGGGGTGCGTCGATCCCTCCTCTCGCCATTTCCGTCTGCGCCTCGTCGACCACGCTCAAAAGTGAGATATCGGCCGCATCCATCATCCCGGAAAAGGTGGACTCCAGCGTTCGAACCAGGTTCTGGCTCTGGACTTCGGCGTTCCTCAGGTATCTGTCCTTGCTCTGGGCCAGGAAGACGATGCCCAGGGATATCATGAAAAGATTGACCAGGAGCACGACTCCGGCGGTGGCGAGCATCAGTGCCCGTGCCGATCTCTTGGGGCGATCACGTTTGGTCATAGGCTCCCTGGAGGGCGCACCCGCTTCAGGGGGCTGCACCTTGGTTGGAGTGACATGCGCTGCTGGCAACGGGCGGCGGACCTGAAAACAGGCGGATGCGCCCTGACGGCGGACCGGGAGACAGTCCCGACCGGGGTCCCGGGGATCTTTTCGGCAGCGGGAGCTATTTTCATTAGGGAAATTCTCGCCAGCGGACGGCAAAGGGGATGCGGGAGCCCCGGGCGCCTGCAAGGGAGGGGAGGCCGCCCGGCGCCCGGGGTTCCGGGTGTTCATGGGAGGGGGATCGTTGCGGCTGCTACGCCGTCTTGCCGTAGAGCGCTTCCCTGCTTTCGAAGGCCCTTTTCACGCGGGTAAGGAGGCCGATTTCCTTGACCGGCTTCAGCACGAAGTCGAAGAACCCTTTTTCCAGGGCCTCCTTCTCCTCGTCCGGGGTGGCGGCGGCGGTCATCAGGATGACGGGCATGTAGCGGAATTCGGGGATGTTCCGTATCGCGAAGAGGAACTCGTACCCTCCGAGCTTGGGCATCACCTTGTCGGTGATCACCAGCTTCGGTTTCAGGGTGAAGATCTTGCTGAAGGCGTCCATGCCGTCGACGGCGGTCTCGACGTTGTACCCCTTCTTGACCAGGATCTTGGCCACCATCTCCCGCGACAGCATGTCGTCCTCCACGAGCAGGATGGTGTTGCCGGCGGGGCCGGCGATGGTCTGTCCCAGGTAGTGTTTGGCGATGGCGCGGTTGATCTCGATCCGGGTGGACACGTAAAGGATCAGCTTCAGGTTGTGCTGTGCGGCGATCTTCGCGAAGAGCTCTTCGGTGGTCGGGTCCGACACCGCGAGCCCCAGGCGCCCGTCATCGAGCTTGAGCGGGAATATGGTGTGCTTGACCGCCAGCTCGAGCGGTATCAGGCGCAGGACCTCGGCGGGGTAGGAATACTTGCAGAAATCGGTGATCTTCCTGCAGCGGTACTGGATCGCCAGGGCCTCGGCCAGCTCCTCGGACGAGATCAGCCCGATCACCTCGAGGAGTTCGCCCAGGCGGATCTGCTTGCTCTGCGCATGGGCGATCAGGCGGTCGACCGAGACCTTGGTCAACAACCCGCGTTCCACGAAGATCTCCCCGAGGGGCTTGCGGGTTTGCGGCGGGGGGGTGAGGGATTTGATGTCGGCGGTCATGCTGTCTTGCTCCTACAGGTGCCGGTCCTGCTGCTCCTGCGTTGGAATTGCCATGGAAGCTGAAGGCGCGGCCGGCCGCTTTCATGGCGGCACGGCGTGAAGCCCAATAATGAAAGCGAAAGGGGCGCGAAGTCAATGGATTTTTCCCGATACCTGCAAAAAGGGCTCAGGAGGTGAAAATATCGTCGGGAAGCTCGTTGCTGTCGTCGGCGCGGCGCGGGAAGTTGCGGCCAAGCTCCGCCCCGCACTGCGCGATGACGCGGCAAAGCGTTGGCGCCGCCGCACCCAAGCGGATACCCCCGGCCAGTTCATCGGCCAGGGTCTTCCAGTAACCCGGCGCTATCCTCTGGTTTATGCCGCGGTCGCCAAGTATCCAGACCTTGCGCTCCAGAAGCGAGATGAAGATGAGGATGCCGGTCTCCTCCTTGGTGCGGTAGAGCCCTTGCTGGTAGAAAGCGACCAGTGCCCTTTCGCTTACCGCCTCGGCCTGGCGCCCGGGCCCGGCGAAGGGGAGCTTCAACCTGGGGAAGCGGCGAAACAGGAAAAGCGCCGGGAAAAACAGCACCAGCACCAGCGGGATATAGGTCCAGATGGTGACGTGATGCAGGGCCACGGCGACCACCACGCCCAGTAGCCCCGCCAGGAGCAGCGCGCCCAGCGCCTCGGCCTCACGGTAGCGGTCGCTCTCCCACACCACCATGGTGGCGATCTCTCCGCTGGATCGCTTCTCCGCGTCGGCCACGGCGCTGCGGATGGCGTCCTTCTCAGCCGGGGTGAAAAACTCGTCAGCCAGTTCTGCCTGCGATAGATCCATCACCAGTCTCCCGAAGCGCCGCCGCCGCCGAAACTGCCGCCGCCGCCCATGAACCCGCCCCCTCCCCTGCCGAGGCCGCCGCCAAAACCGCCGCCGTAGCCGCCTATGAAGGGTCCCCCACCGAAGCCGCCGCGGCCGCCGGAAGAGAAGAGCAAGGCCGCGAAAATGCCGAGGAAGAAGCCGACCACGGCCAGGAACCCCAGCAGGAGCAGCGAGGTGCCGGAAAAGGAGAGCAAGGTGGCGACCGGGAGGCCGACGGCACCGGCGACCCCTCCCAGCACCTTGGAAACGGCCCCGAGAAAGACCGAGGCGACCAGCACGAAGAGAAGCAGCGTCAGGATGGGGGAGGCCCCCTTTTTGCCCTGCCTCAGGTCCCCGGGCTCGGCGGCGTACTCGCCGCGGACCGTGGCCATGATGGCGCCCACGCCGCGGGCCACGCCGAGGTCGAACTCGCCCCTCTTGAAGGCGGGGGTCATCTCGTTGCGGATGATCCTGCCGGAAACCAGGTCGGTGAGGGTTCCTTCCAGGCCGCGTCCGGATTCTATGCGCAGCTTGCGGTCGTCCCTCACCACCAGGAGCAGCGCGCCGTTATCCTTCCCCTTCTGACCGATTTGCCATCTCTCCACCACCTTGATGGAGTATTCCTCCAGCACCTCCCCCTCGAGGCTCGGTATGGTCAGCACCACGATCTGCGTCGAATCGCTCTGCTCGAAAGCCGCCAGCTCGCTTTCAAGCTGCCGCACCACCGCCGGGGAAAGCATGGAGGCGTAGTCGTTCACGTAGCTTCTAAGCGGAGGGACCTCCGCCCCGGAGCAGACCGAGCAAGTGAACAGCAAAACCAGTAGGAAAAGCAGCCTTTTCATGAACAGCCCCGATGAAATGAAGCAGGTTGAGGTTAAGGTTGAGGTCGAGGAAACCGCGTAAACCCGTCTCTCTCGATTTTTCTCAACCTTAACCTCGACCTTGACCTGTTTCTAGAACTTATGAAGCAGGTTGAGGTTAAGGTTGAGGTCGAGGAACCCGCGTAAAACCCGTCTCTCTCGATTTTTCTCAACCTTAACCTCAACCTTGACCTGTTTCTAGAACTTATGAAGCAGGTTGAGGTTAAGGTTGAGGTCGAGGAACCCGCGTAAAACCCGTCTCTCTCGATTTTTCTCAACCTTAACCTCAACCTTGACCTGTTTCTAGAACTTCACCCTGGGTGCCGCCTTCGCCCCCTCGTCGGCCTTGAAGGGCTCCTTGCGCTCCAGATGCAGCAGCAGGGAGTTGGTGAGCGAGTTGGGGAAGGAACGGATCGTGGTGTTGAAATCCTGCACCGACTGGTTGTAGCGCACGCGTGCCACGTTTATCCGGTTCTCGGTCCCCTCCAGTTGGTTCTGGAGGTCCATGAAGTTCTGGTTCGCCTTCAGGTCGGGATAACGCTCCACCACCACCATCAGGCGCGAGAGCGCCCCGGTGAGCTGGGACTGGGCCTGCTGGAAGTTCTGCATCGCCTTGGGGTCGTTGATGGCGTCGCGGGAGACCTGCATCGACCCTACCTTGGCGCGCGCCTCCGTTACCGCCGTGAGCGTCTCAGCCTCATGCCTTGCGTATCCCTTCACCACTTCCACCAGGTTGGGCACCAGGTCGGCACGCCGCTGGTAGGAGGCCTCGACATCGCCCCAGGCTGCAAAAACTGCTTCTTCCTTGGCCTGCATGGTGTTATAGCCGCAGCCGGACAACCCGGCCAGCATCACGACGGCAAGAAACATTAGAGCCGATCTTCTCATGGTCTCATCCTCCTTGAACAGCATGAGCACAATAATAAACATCGAAACTCTAAATGTCACCCCGGATGAGAAAAAAATAACGCCAAAACCCAAAAATCCCGAAAGCTTAAGGCAAAGGCGCCAAGGCGCGGTGACGCAGAGACAACCCGGGACGCGGCCCAAGCGAAGACGCGGGCAAGGGTTCCACCTGCTTCCCCTGCGTCTTCGTCTTCGGGCCTTGGCGCCTTGGCGTCGGGAGGTTTTCCTGCGGGGTCAGGGGAAAAAGCGCGCGCCGTCGGCGAGGGTGCGGTAGGCAAGTATGTAGAGCGCGGCGTTCCAGGACTGGCGCGGCATCCCCATCGGCTCCCCGGTCTGCCCCTGGAACCACTCGTTGAACTCCCAGCCGTTCACCCGGTTGGTCAGGGCCAGCTTTTCCAGCTCCCCCCACGCCTCCCCGGTCTTTCCGAGCCTTGCCAGGAGCATCACCCAGAACCCTCCTACGAAGGGCCAGGCTCCGCCGTTGTGGTACTGCCAGGCCTGGTTCTGCCCGTGCCGCTCCATGTAGCGCCGCCAAAGCAGGGTGTGCTGCCCGATGGGGGTGCCCACCACGCGAATGGGATGCGGGCGGCTGGCCTGCATGTTCGAGAGCTCGGCTACCGCCTTCACGGCACAGGAGGCATCGCCCAGCCCTACCAGGTACGCGAGGATGTTGCCGAAGATGTCGAGCTCCTCCCCCCAGAGGGAGAAATTCACGAAGCTCAGGAAGAAGGGGGAGGGTTTGCAGCGGTTGCGGATGTAGTGCCTCATCAGGCGTACCCGCTTCTGGTCGGGGATGGTGTTGCAGAAAGGGTTGAAGAGGAGCTTCGCGTAGTCGCGCGTGAGCTTGGTGTCGGGGAGGCGGTAAAGCTTTTTGGTCCAGTACCAGAGGGTGTTTGTGTAAAGCACGAAGCCCGAGCGCGGCATGATGTCGGCCCAGTCGGACGCCTCGTTTTGCTGGAGCAGATACCAGCTTTGATGTTCCTGGCACTCGAGCCAGCGCAGAGCCACGGCGACCTGAGGGGCGAGCTCCTCCCCCAGGCGGCTCTCGGGGGAGAGCCGGTCCATGAAGCGTATGGCGATGAGCCACCAGAGGGTGGCGTCGATGCACCCCGCGTACCAGAAGTCGACCTCGCCCGCTTCCGGTTTCACATACTTCGGTATCTGTCCGTTCCTGGCCTGGCACCGGGCCAGGGTCAGCAGCCCGTCGGCGGCGGTCCGCCTGAGACCCGCATCGCCCGAGGCCGCCATGCCGAGCGCGCAGATGGAGGCGTCCCGCCCGAAGATGCTGTCGTAGTTGCGCCCCCTTGACTTCGCTGTCCTCGCCGACGCCAGCACCCCGCCCGGAGTCGAGTTCTCGCGCAACAGATCGAGCGCCTCGCGATAGCACTCCTCCAGCAATTCACTCGGCATCGCCCCTCCCCTTGCATCCCGGAAATCGCCCGCCGGCCCGGCGGGATACCGGATTACGGCAGCGGCACCATCCGGTACGCCGCCTTCCCGTTTTTCACGCGCACCACCAGGATGTGATGCAGCCGCTGCCCGTAGCTGCCAAACCAGGGAAGCGGCGCGCCCGCGCCTCCGGTGATGAAGGCCGGAACGCCGCCGAACTCGGAGCGGTCGTACACGTGCGAATGCGCGAGGAACAGCGCCTGGACCTTGCTCCCGGTCAGGATCCGCTCCAGGGCGTCGGCCCCCTTGGTGAAGCTGTGCCCGCGCCAGCGCTCCGTCCTGGGAGGGACATGCATGGCGACGAAGAGAGCGCCCGAGGCGGAAGCAAGTTCTCTGCGCAGCCGGTCCTGTTCGGGAGCGCGCAGCGCGTCGTTCGCATTGTCCAGGGCGACCAGGGTGAACCCCAGCCTCTTGCTGGAGAGCGTGAAATTGCTCGGCCCTACCCTCTTCTCGAAGACCTTGCAGCTCTCGTGGTTGCCGATCACGACGAAAAGCGGGATGTCCGGCACGCTCCGGTCGACCAGGGAGAGGAACCTCGCCGTTTCCTCTTCCCCTCCCTTGTTGGAATAGTCGCCGCCGTGAAGGATGAACAGCGGGTCGAACGACCTGGCGAGCTCCAGCGCCTGCTTGAACTTCCGGTCGCCGTCGCGGCTGTCCCCCATGACCACGAAGGTGTAGTCGTCGGGCGCCGCCTGCTGCGCCATGGCATCGAGCCGGGCGATGGAGCGCTGGTAAAGCGTTTGGGCGTGTGAGGGTTCGGAAAGAAGGGGGACCGGCAACAGTGCGAGAAGTACCAGCCGCAAAAGGAGAGTTCTATGTCTTTTCATCTAATATCCACTCTATCCGGTATCGCCTGGTCGCCTGCGGGAGCCTGCTGCGGCCATCAGTGAGAGAGGATGCGGGCAGGGCTCAGGCGTTCGCACCGCTTTGCCCGGCGTTCTCCACGCACAGTCTGCACAGTTCCTCTATGGACTTCACCTGACTCTCGCTGAAACCGTCCATGTCGGGCAACGTGTGGGACCTGCAGTTACAGCAGCGGCAAAGCATACCCAGGTCCAGGCTCTCTTTGTGCTCAGTCATGGCAAGGCTCCCGTAGCGTCATGTGTGTTTTCTAACGCGGTCAAACTAGCACAGATGCGCTGAGGAAGCAACAGCTTCTTATGCCCGGGCCGGGTCAGCTTCTTGACAGCGAACGGCGCTTTCTGGCAGAGGAGTGCGATTTGCCGGCATCGCTCTTGGCGACCTTGGTGACCTTGGTGACCCTGGCAGCCTTGGCTACGCGGCTCCCCCTGACTCCCGGGCGTGCCTTTGCCATCTGCCGTTGCGACTTGCCGGTGCTGCACTTGGCGGCGCTCTTCTCCTGCTGCCATTTCCGACCGGCACGCGCCACGACCTTTACCGGGCGTGCGCTGGCACGGACCGCACCGGCTGAGGCGACCAGCACCCGGCTCTTGGCCTTGGCTGCCTCGGCGCGCAGACCCGGATCGGCGCTCCCGCCCGTGGCGTTGAAGTCGGCTGCGGCGATGGTTGAAACATCGCGGCGCAACTGGTTGAAGTTTCTCACGTTGCGGTAATCCACGCGCCTGGTCAGCATGATCACGAACAGGTCCTGCTCCGGGTCGATCCAGATCGACGAACCGCTGTAGCCGGTGTGCCCGAAGGAGGAATCGGAGAAGAGGTTTCCCTTGGGCGCCGAAAAGGGAGAGGCTATGTCCCAGCCGAGACCACGTTTGACCTGGCCGTTGTTGCAGAGATAAGGGGTGGTCATCTGCGCCACGATCCGGCCGGAGAGGATGCGCCTGCCGTCGAGCGCCCCGCCCCCCAGTATCATGCGGGCGTAGCGGGAGAGATCGTAGGCGGAGCTGAACAGGCCGGCGTGCCCGGCCACGCCGCCGAGGCGGCGTGCGTTGAGATCCTGCACCACGCCGCCGCGCGTCCCGGAGGTGGGCACGACCTCGGCTGCCAGTTCGGAGGGGGGGAGGAACAGGGTTTCCCGGGTCCCCAGCGGCTCGTAGATCTGCGTCCGGCAGAAGGCGTTCAGGGTCTCGCCGGAAACCCGGCGCACCATTTCCCCCAGCAGGATGAAGTTGATATCGGCGTATTCGAAGGCGGTACCGGGCCCCTTGCGGTGGTGCTGGGCGGCGGCCTTGCGCACGGCGCTTTCCAGCGAGTTGCCGGCGCTGACCATGACGTCGGAGAGCCCCGAGGTGTGGGTCATCAGGTGCAGGACGGTGAGCTCGCCGTGGCGTGAGCCGGCGAACTCGGGGAACCAGCGCGATACCGGGTCCGAGAGGTTGACCTTCCCCTCGTCGAGCAGCTTGATGACGGCCGGGGTGGTGGCCACCACCTTGGTCAGGGAGGCGACGTCGAAAACGGTGCGGTCGGTGATGGGCTGCGCCCCTGGGAGTGAGTTGACCTGGCCGCGGGCGGAGGTTGCCAGTATCCCTTCGCTGTTGCCGACCACTACCACCCCGCCGGCAATCAGGTTTTCCGAAATGGCGCGGTCCAGCAAATGGTCGATATTGGGGGTGGCCGCGGGAACCGAGGGGTTTACCAGGGCAAGACCGTGCCGGGGGACCAGCAACGGGAACAACATGAGTATCAGGATGATAACGCGCACGAGCTTCCTTTTCGTTCTGTGTGGGATGAAACGACAGAAACCTTCGACAGGACTGCGTATCTGCCATGGGTCGAGGAACTGCCCGGGTGATCAGGCTGGAGCTAAGATAGCGTATCGGCGGGGGAACGTGTGTGACCTGTGTCACCGGATCGGTAGAGATGCGCGGGGGACGAGCGGGGTGTTCGGAAAAAAGGCCCCGGAATCCGGGGCCTTTTCTGGGTGGTGCATTCCTGTTGCAGCGCTTGGGCTACTTCATGCTGGGGAGGTCGTGCACGTCGAGGTGGCAGGCGAGGCATTTCGGGAAGCGCTCCAGTATCGACTTCGGATGCGGAGCCTTGTGGCACTCGACGCACTGGGGGACGTAGCCGTGCCTGGTCTTGTGGCAGGTGGCGCAGTTCACCTTGGCGTGGCGGCTCGGCGTCTTCGTCCACTGCTCGAAGATCTTGCCGTGGCAGGAACCGCAGGTCTTTCCCGGCTCCGTGGCCGGATAGGTCACCTGCTTGGGCTGGTGCACCGGGTGGCACTTGGTGCAGCTCTCGATGACCTGGTCCTTGTAGTGCGGCTTATGGCAGTAGAAGCAGGTAGGCTTGTAGCCGTGGGAGGTGTGGCACTTCTCGCAGGCGAGCAGGCTGTGCTTGCTCGGGAACCTGACCAGTTCGGCTTTTTGCGCGGCGTGGCAGGTTGCGCAGGAGTTGGTCAGCCTGGAGGTCATCGCCACCTTCCCCGGGGTGTGCGGGTTGGAGTGGCAGGTTGCGCAGTCCTTGTTGGCCGGGCCGTGGATCTCGGTGTGGCAGGAAGCGCACTTGGGCATGATCTCTTCCCAGTTCCCCTTCTTGGGGTTGTAGGAGTGGATCGCCTGGTGGCACTGCTGGCAGTCGAAGCGGTGCTTCCCCCCGGCGCTTTTGAGCCCGCCGAAGACCGAGGTGTGACACTGGGCGCACTGGTCGGGGGTGAGCGCGGCGGGGGTGACGGCGTAAAGCTCGGCCTTCACGGGGATCTCGACCGTCGCCACCTTGGCGGCAAAGGCCGTGGAGGCTGCAAGTACCAATGCCGGCAGGAACAGGGTCAGGCGACCGGACTTGGCCAGCGCCTCGGATACTTTCTTCTTCATCTCTCCTCCAGTAATAACAATGTATTTCAAGGCAAATAACAACTGATCCTAATACTACCTAAAGGAACGGTCTGTCAAGAGAGATGTTACAGCGGAGCCGCTCGAACTCATTGATCTAGAGCCGGTTCAGGTCCTCGTGCGGCTCATCGGTGGGGTTTATGTGAATCATCACGTCTCCTACATTGCCGAACCGCTCGAAGATGCGCTTCTTCACCTCGGTGGCGATGCCGTGGGAGCGCTTCACGGTCATCTCCGGGTCCATATCCAGTTTCAGGTCGACGATGAGAAACTGGCCTGAGTGCCTGGCGCGGATCTCGTGCACCTGGTCCACGCCGTCTATCTCCTCGGCCAGCATGACTATGGCGTCAAGCAGTTCCTGCTCGGGCTGGCCGTCCATCAGCTCGTGGGCGGAGGAACGGAAGGTTTGATAGCCGATGTGGAAGATGAAGAAGGCGGTGACCCCGGCGGCGATGGGGTCCATGATCCCGAACCCCAGGTAGGCGCACCCTACGCCGATCAGGGTGGCGACCGAGGAGATGGCGTCCTTTCGGTGGTCCCCGGCGATGGCAAGCAGCGCCGGGCTGCCCAGAGCGCCCCCTATGCGCACGGAGTAGCGGTACAGCGCCTCCTTGACCACTATGGTTACCGCGGCCGCGAGGACGGCGACCAACGCCGGAGCCGAATAGCTGCCGGAGACGATGGTGTGCGCCGCTCGCAGGAGTATCCAGGCGCCGGTGCCGCCGATGATGAGGGAGACCAGGATGGCCGCCAGGCTCTCCACCTTGCCGTGGCCGTAGGGATGGTCCTCGTCGTACGGCTTGCGCCCGACCTTCAGCGCGACCATGGTAAGGCCGATGGAGACGAAGTCGCAGGCGCTCTCGACGCCGTCGGCAAAGACGGCCTCGGAATGGCCGTAGTGCCCGGCGGCCAGCTTCATCACCATGAGCAGGGCGTTCAGCCACATCCCGGTCCTGATGACGCGGTCCGCCTTGTTGAAGCGCTCCCCCCTCAGCACGGCTCCTCCCCGCGCAGGTCCTTGACGGTCAGTTGCAGCGAGCTTTTGCCGTTCCAGACGTTGATCCCGGGGGAGAAGAGGAGATCCACGCGCGCGTCCGGCACCCCCTTCTCCGCGAGGCCGAAAGCGATGGCGTCGAAGCTCCTCCCTCCCTGGGAGACCCTCAGCTTGAGATGCCCCCCCTTGAGCTCCCTGCTCTCCTCCACCCGGGCCCCCTTCAAAAGAAAGAGCGGCTCCGGGTTCCCCATGCCGAAAGGCTTCATCCTCTCCAGCTCCTCAACGAGCGACTGGTCCAGGTCCTTTGCGGAGAGCTCCAGGTCGTAGGCCAGGGTGGGGACCAGGGCATCGGCGTCCAGGAGCTCCGCCGCGGTCTCCTCGAACGTGAGCGCGAAACGCTCAAGCTCCTCCTTCGCGATGGAGAGGCCTGCGGCGTGGCTGTGGCCGCCGAAACGAAGCAGATGGCAGGCACAGCTCCTGATGGCGTCCAGCAGGTGGAAGCGGGAGATGCTGCGCCCGGACCCCCTCCCCGTCCCCCCCTCGAAGGCGAACAGGATGACCGGCCTGTGGAACAGCTCCGCTATGCGCGAGGCGACGATGCCGACCACCCCCGGGTGCCAGAGCTCCGACCCGAGCACGATGCTTTTGCGCCCCCGGCAGGCCCCCTGCTCTAGCATGGAGCGCGCCTCCTCCAGGGTGGCCCGCTCCAGCGACTGGCGCTCCGCGTTGCTGTCGTCGAGCTCGGCCGCGATGCGCTTTGCCCTGGCGCGGTCCGAGGTAAGGAGCAGTTCCAGCCCGAGCGCCGCGTCCTCCAGGCGACCCGCGGCGTTGATGCGCGGCGCCAGACGGAAGCCGACCTGGCCGCAGCCGACCTCGCCCGTCACCCCCGCCACCTCCTTGAGCGCCTCCACCCCGACCCGCGCTCCGGCGCCCAGCTGCCTCAGCCCATAGCTGACCAGCACCCTGTTGGCCCCTAGCAGCGGGACCACGTCCGCCACGGTGCCGAGCGCCACGAGGTCCAGGTACTGCTTCAAGTCGGGCTCGCCCGACGGGAAGCGCCCTTCGCTCCTGAGCCGCGCGCGCAGGGCGATCACCAGGTGAAAGGCGACCCCCACGCCTGCCAGGGACTTGAAGGGGAAGTCGCAGCCGGGCTGCAGCGGGTTGACGATCGCCACCGCGTCGGGGAGCTCTTCGGCTGGTGAGTGGTGGTCGGTGATGATGAGGTCGATGCCTGCCTCGCGGCAGAGCGCGCCCTCCTTGACCGAGGTGATGCCGCAGTCCACCGTGACCAGCACCCCGGCGCCGGCCTCGACCGCCGCGCTCACCCCCTGGGGGGAAAGGCCGTACCCCTCGGTGAGGCGCTTGGGGATGTAGTGGAAGCAGGCGATCCCGACCGCCCGGAAGAAGCTGATCAGGAGCGCGCAGGAAGTGACCCCGTCCACGTCGTAATCGCCGTGCACGCAGACCGATTCGCCGCGGGAGAGCGCGAGAAAGAGCCTGTCGACGGCCTCCCCCATCCCCTTCATCAGCATCGGGTCGTGCAGGCCGGAAAGCGCCGGGTTCAGATACGCCTTGGCCCCCTCGGCATCGGGGATGCCGCGGTTGGCGAGCAGGGGCGCCAGAAGCGCCGGCACCCCCGAGCGGGCAAGTAGGGCGGCGGCAGCGGGATCTCCCTCGCGGGCCCGCCAGCTTCTTTGGGAAACAGGTTGCATCGTTGCTCCGAAATCGGAAACGCCGGCGGCGGGCCGGCGTTTGGCCAAGTGTGAAATAATAGCATAAGGGTCCGGGTGCCGCGAATTTAATGTGCGGGACTCCGGGCAAAAAAAAACCCGCCGGAGCGGGTTTTTTCTCGTTACTGCAGCTTGAAGCTTTGCGGCATCGCCGTCATCGAGGCGAGGTCGTTCTTGATCTGCTGCGCCGTGGGGCTCGTGGAGTCGAACTGGAGGTACTTGGTCCAGATCTCCTTCGCCTTGTCGGGCTGCTTCAGGTCCATCCAGTACACCACCCCCAGGTTGTAGAGGCTCTGCAGGTGCTTGGGATCTATCTGCTGCGCCTTCTCGAGGTTGGCGATCGCCTTGTCGAACCAGCCGAGCTTCCGGTACATGATCGCCTGGTCGGTCATCACGTTCACGTTGTTCGGGTCGAGCTCCAGCGCCTTTCCGTAGGCGTTGACGGATTTTTGCGGCTGGTCCGTGTCGAAGTAGTCGTTGGCCAGCTGGATCCATGCCTGGAGGTTCTTGGGATCCTGGGCGACGATCTTCTCGGCTTCCACGATGCGCCGCTGGTAGTCGGTGGGCGAGCCGGCGCCCTGGGGAACCGCGACGTTCGAGGGGAGGTCCTTGTTGCCTGCCAGGTTGAAGATGATGTATCCCCCCAGCAGGCCGACCAGCATCGCTACGACTACGGTGAGAACGTTTTCCTTGGTCACAAATCCTCCTTAAGCTGCCTTCGGCTCTGCCGGGGCAGGGACTTTCTCCCACAGTGCCACGATGGGGCTCGCCACGAATACGGACGAATAGGTCGCCACCAGGATGCCGACCACGAGCGCGAAGGCGAAGTCGTTGATCACCTCGCCGCCGAAGAGGTACAGGGAGAAGGCGGCCAGGAAGGTGGTGACCGAGGTGATGATGGTGCGGGAAAGCGTCTCGTTGATGCTCCTGTTGAAGATCACGGTCATCGGGTCCTTCAGGCTCTTGTGCATGTTCTCGCGGATGCGGTCGAACACGACCACGGTGTCGGTCAGCGAGTAACCGGCGATGGTTAGGACGGCGGTGATCAGAAGGATGTTCACCTCCTTGTCCATCACGTAGAAGACGGCGATGATGGCGAGGACGTCGTGCATGGTGGCGACCACCGCCGCCACGCCGAACTTGAAGTCGAAACGCCAGGCGATGTAGAGGATGATCCCCAGCATGGAGAGGGCCACCGCGACCAGGGTGTCCTTCTTAAGCTTCTCGCCTATGGAGGGGCCGATCTCGGTGGAGCTCTCGACGGTGAGCGCGTTCCCGGGGATCTGCTGTTTGAGTATCTCCTCGACGTTTTGAGCGGTTTTCTCCGCCTTGTGCATCTTGATCAGTACCTGGTTGCCGCCGGTGATCTCCTGGATCTCCACCTCGTGCAGCCCCCCCTTGCCGAGCGCTTCACGCACCTGCTGGGTGGTGACCGGCTGGGCGAAACTCACCTGCATGGAGATGCCGCCTGAGAAGTCGATCCCCATGTTGGCGGTGCCGCGCCCTATGGCGATGATGCCCAGGATGCCGATGATGGAGATTATGCCGGAGATGATGAAGGAGATCTTCCTCATCCCTATGAAATCTATGTTGGTTTTGCGTAACAGTTCCATTGGTCTCCCCCTTATATGCTGAGTCTCTTCACGTGGAAGCGCTCCAGATAGGCGTCAAAGATCACCTTGGTGGACACGAGCGACGTGAAAAGGTTGATGATGATGCCGAGACTCAGGGAGACTGCGAACCCCTTGACCGGTCCGGTGCCGAACTGGAACAGCACCGCCGCGGTAATAAGCGCCGTCACGTGCGAGTCCATGATGGTGAGAAACGCCTTGTCGTAACCTGCGTCGAGTGCCGCGTGCGGCGTCTTCCCGAGCCGCAGCTCCTCCCGGATCCTCTCGAAGATCAGCACGTTCGAGTCGACCGACATCCCAACCAGCAGCACGATGGCGGCGATGCCCGGCAGGGTCAGCGTGGCGCCAAGGGCGGAGAGCGCGCCCATCAGGAACAGGATATTGAGCACCATGCCGAAGTTGGCGACCAGGCCGCACACCTTGTAGTAGATCGCCATGAAGGAGACCACCAGCACCACGCCGATCATACCGGCCATGAGCCCCTTGTTGATGGAGTCCTTGCCGAGGGAAGGTCCCACCGTCACGTTCTGCAGGATCTTTACCGGCGCGGGGAGCGAGCCTGCGCGCAGCACGATGGCGAGGTCGGCGGCCTCCTTTTCGGTGAAGGAGCCGGAGATCTGGGCGGAGCCGCCGGAGATCCTCTCGCGGATCACCGGTGCGGAGTAGACGTTGTTGTCGAGCACGATGGCGAAGCGCTTGCCCACGTTGGCGGCGGTCACCTGGTCGAAGAGCCTTGCGCCGGTCGAGTTGAAGTCGATGGCGACGTAGGGCTGGTTGTACTGGGAGTCGATCCTGATCTGCGCGTCGGTCAGGAGGTCGCCGGTGATGATCGCCTTCTTCTTCACGGCGAGCGGGGTCTCGGAGACGGCGCCGGTGGCCGGATCGGTGCGCTTCTCGTACAGGATCTCGGTGTCCTCGGCAATACCGGTGGTGGCGGCTGTGGCCGGGTTCACGCTCTCGTCCACCAGCTTGAACTCGAGCCTTGCCGTCTTGCCGATCAGCTCGATGGCGCGCTTGGGGTCCTTGATGCCGGGGAGCTGCACCACGATGTTGGTG
>Ga0209317_1000747_pt1 | contig 35539 bp, 28 predicted proteins | sample RifGroB2_FD_183994 | JGI IMG/M metagenome (GOLD analysis project Ga0209317, IMG submission 183994) | Soil microbial communities from Rifle, Colorado, USA - Groundwater B2 (SPAdes) (version 2) | ecosystem: Environmental > Terrestrial > Soil > Unclassified | place: Rifle, Colorado | collected... | reverse complement strand
TCATGCGACATGCCGCCGCTTACAACCGACAACAGGCCGAAGGATTCTCCCTCTCCGATGTAATCGACCATGATATCTTCATTCTCGCCGGTCTTCACAAAGACCTTGATCCCGCCGTTTTTTACAATGCTCATGCAGTCCGCGGCAGGGCCGCCCTGCATCAGTACTACATGCCCTTCCGGATAGAATTCCATTAAAACTCCGGATGCTATATCTCCTATAAGGGATGCGTCGAGCCGATTAAACGGGGGCGTGTTTGAGAGGAACTCTACGACCTCTTCCATTATCATATTGCCGGCGTTTGCCATTGCGGGTGATCAGGCGTTTCCCTTTGAGAGGGCCTTTTTTACAATCCGTTTCATTTCGTCGTGCATTATGGGTTTGATGATAAAGTCGCACGCGCCTGCTTTAAGGGCTTCGACCGCCGTTTCCATCGAGGCATACGCCGTCATGATCACGACCTTCTGATCGGGGTTCTGTTTTTTGTACCTCGATAAAAGCTCTATGCCGCTTATGCCGGGCAGGATTATGTCGGTTATTATGAGGTCGTAGGTTTTGTCTTTGAGGAGTTCGAAGGCGGCTTCCGCGCTCTCCGCTATGTCCGTCTCATATCCCTCTTTTGTGAATACCCTTTTAAGTGATTCGCAGAGCGTGTCTTCGTCTTCGACTATGAGCAGTTTCTCAGCCATCGTGTTCCAGCGGGAAACTTATAGTAAACGTCGTCCCCTCCCCCTTTTTGCTTTTTACCGTGATCGTCCCCTCGTGCTCCCTGATTATACCATAACAAATGCTGAGGCCGAGCCCGGTGCCTTTGCCCGGCGGTTTTGTGGTAAAGAAGGGGTCGAATATCCTGTCTATTACGGATTCGTCCATGCCCGCGCCCGTATCGCTGAAAACGATTTCCGCATTTTCTCCCTTTCTTTTCATCGATATCGTGAGGTCTCCGCCGTCCGGCATCGCGTCTATGGCATTGAGCATAAAATTCATGAAGACCTGCTGTATCTGGTCGGGGTTTACGTACAATTCGGGAGCGCCCTCTATCTCGGTGACGAGATTGATATTTTTGAATCGCTTATCGTATTTCACGAGCGTGACGGTGCGGTCGAGTATTTCCGCTATGTTGCATACCTTTTTCTCGGCCGACGACACTCTCGCGAAATCTCCGAGGCTCCGTACTATCCTCGCGATCCTCTCTATGTGATTGTTGATCGTCTGGAGGGATTTTTCGGTAAACTCCATGCCTTCGGCTGATCTCATGTCCATAGAATCCAGTTCCTGCACGAGAGAAGATATGGACGCGAGAGGGTTGCCGATCTCATGAGATATTCCCGCAGTCAGTTTGCCGATGCCGGCGAGTTTCGATGCCTGGAGAAGCTGCTCCTCCATTTTTTTATTTTCGGTTATATCTTCGAGGATAAAGACAAACCCGCCGCCCATATCTCCGGATGAATCCTTGAACGGGCTGATATTTATTTTGAATGTCCGGTGTTCGGGCGTCTCGAAAGACAGCTCTTTCTGCTCGTTCTGCAATAATATGTCGCCGGGTATCCAAGGCAGCAGGAGCACTATCGAGTTGTTGAACGCGTCCGGTTTTTTAATGCCGGTGATGGTCTCTATCCCCTTATTCCAGTATTTGACCTTTAACTGGGCGTCGATCGTGGCGATGCCGACCGGCGCGCTTTCGATGATGTTCTCGCTGAATTCCTTCAGATACGAAAGCTGCCTGTTGGCGTCGGCCAGCTCCTGCCTCGAAAGACGGAGGTTAGCGGTTATATGCTTGATGGATTCGGAAAGCTCTCCCCTTTCCTTTTCCGTCAGCACGAGTTTATCCTCAAAGATAATGGCGGCTATGGAAGAGCCGATGGCGCCGGCGAGTATTTTTTCGGCCTCGTTCCTCAGTTCGGAAAGCTCTTTCGATGCAAGCTCGTCCCGTTTTTTGTTTTTCTTGGATAAAAAATTACCTATCGCGTCGCGAGCCTCCTGCCTGCCCAAATACTGCGCGAGGATATTTTCGATATCGCCTACGTTATAAGAGCTGCTTAACGTAAGCTCCCTGACGTTTTCGTACGATTCAACGAATATGAGGGATTGTATCTCCTCTTCCCTTGACTGCCTCGTAAATACCGAGACTCCTATATAGAACATCAGGTTAAAGGACAGGCTCCAGAAAAGGGAATGGCCCCACTTGCCGAGGCCCTTAATGCCGAAGAGGCTGTTAGGGTTAAGCATCTCGGAATTTGTCAGAATTCCTATTATGCCGGAACTGTCGATGAGTCCGGCCTTGGTCATGGCCGGTATAATGAGAGTGTAAAACCATATGCCGAATCCGGCCATAAGCCCTGCTATCGCGCCTGCCTTAGTGCCCCTTTTCCAGTAAAGCCCGAGAAGGAACGCGGGCGCGAAAAGGGTTACGGCCTCAAAGGATTTAAGCCCCATATCCACAAGGCTGTAAAATTCGCCTATTGACGTGGCGAAGAGATAGCCTAAAAAAACTACCCCTAATATCACGAGCCGTTTTATATTAAGCACCGCAGACGGGAATTTAGGGGCGTCGTGGAAATTTATTAACGCAGGCATGATAATGCTGTTCATTACCATAGTGCTTAGGGCCAATGATTCCACTATGACCATTCCGGTCGCCGCGGAAAAACCCCCGATAAACGCAAGGAGCGAGAGATAACGCTCTCCGTGATTCAGCGGCAGTGTAAGGACAAAGTAGTCCGCCATTTTTTCGCTGCCTCCCAGCAGAAGCCCGCCGAATGCTATGGGCAGCACAAAGATGTTTATAAGAAAGAGATATAAAGGGAAAAGCCACGACGCCTTTGTTATATGAGCCTCGTCGTAATTTTCCACAACGGCCATCTGGAACTGCCTCGGCAGGAACATGATGGCCATCATGGATAGAAAGAGCAGGGCGAACCATTCGAAATAGGCGGTTCCAGTGCCTGTGCCTAAAAAGAGAAGAACCGAATGTTCGGAGTTTTTTATCCTGTCGAATATGTCTCCGAACCCGTTAAAGAGATTGTATGTCACGAAAATACCTACCGCGATAAAGGCCACCAGTTTGACTATGGACTCAAATGCGATAGCAAACACGAGGCCGCCGTGCCTTTCCGAAGAGTCGAGCTTCCTCGCTCCGAACATGATGGCGAAGACGCCGAGGATGAATGTGATGAAAAGACCCGCTGCCGCGCTTCCGGTAGTTTCTCCCGATATAATGACGAATGTGCTTATGATCGCCTTTATCTGCAGCCCCACATACGGCGCTATTCCCACTACAGCCACTACTGTGACCAGACTGGAAAGGAACAGGGATTTGCCATATCTCGAGCCTATAAAATCGGATATGGTCGTAATCCTGTTTGTTTTTGCGAGCCTTACTATCTTTTTAAGAACGACAAGCCATATGGCGGCCATGAGAGTGGGGCCGAGATATATGGTAAGAAAGGAAAGCCCGGATGTAGCCGCCTTTCCCACGCTTCCGTAAAACGTCCATGATGTGCAGTATACCGCGAGCGAGAATGAATAAATGTAGGGATTGTTGACGATGCTCTTTCCCGCCTTCTCTTTTCGCTCCGCGTAATACGCCACGGCGAAAAGTAGCAGGAGATAGCACAAAACTATAAAGAAAAGATTATACGGTAGAAACATCTTTTTTATATTCCGGCATTTCTATGATTCAGGCAAAAAAAGAATCAGCTTTTTTGCCTTTTTTCTTCGGCCTTAAAAGCCCCGCATGCGATAAGGAGTATAAAAAGGAGCCAGAACACGAATAAATAAGCCGGCGCGTCGGTATGGAATATCTCAAGCAGGGGCCAGTTCAGGCCCAGGAGCCCGAGCGCGAATATAAAGAGCCATATCTCGGTGTTTTTCATAAATTAGTTCGGTTAGTTTACCCTTTTCCCCCGCACAATCTCAATCTCTTATCCTTTGCACTCCAAGTCTTCCACAATCTCTCTTATTTGTTCCAATGCCGATTCGAGGTCTTCGACTATTTCTCTTGCAATCACATCAGGCTCAGGCAAGTTATCCGATTCTTCGAGGCTTTCGTCTTTGAGCCAGAAGATATCGAGGCTTGCCTTATCGCGGTTAATCAACTCTTCGTAATCAAAAGCCCGCCATCTGCCGTCAGGGTTTTTCTCCGACCATGTAGGTTTTCTGCTATGGCGGTTTTCCGGGTTGTAGCATTTCACAAATTCATCGAGGTCATCCCTTTTCAAAGGATTTGTCTTAAGCGTGAAATCTTTATTAGTCCTTAAGTCATAGATCCAGAGCTTCTTTGTCCACGGAGTTTCAGAAGCAGGTTTTTTGTCGAAAAAAATTACATTTGCCTTCACTCCTTGTGCGTAGAAAAGCCCTGTCGGAAGTCTTAAAAGAGTATGCACGTCGCATTCATGGAGCAATTTCCTCCTTACAGTCTCTCCTGCGCCTCCTTCAAACAAAACATTATCAGGCACAACCATAGCTGCGCGGCCATGTTGTTTTAAGAGAGTCTTAATGTGCTGGACAAAATTAAGCTGTTTATTCGATGTAGTTGCCCAGAAGTCATCCCTCGCGATTGTCTCTTTCTCTTTTGACGCCTTCCCGTTTTCAGCAACTATTGTTGTGCTGGACTTTTTGCCGAACGGCGGATTGGTCAGAACCATCTCGAACCTTTCGCCCGGATCGCTCGCCAAAGAATCCGCTACAGTAATCGGAAGCGTATCACCGCCTATTCCGTGGAGCATAAAATTCATGGCACAGAGCCGAGCGGTATTCTGCACAAGCTCCCATCCCCATAATGCCTTTTCATCGAGAAATCTTTTTTGGTCTTTGGTGAGCTTGTAATGTTTAGCTATATATTCATGACTTGCAATAAGAAAACCTCCTGTCCCGCATGCAGGGTCGCAGATGGTTTCATTAGGCTTCGGAGCCATGACATCAATAACAGCCTGTATTAAAGGCCGGGGCGTAAAATACTGGCCTGCTCCTGTCTTTGTGTCCTGCGCGTTCTTTTCAAGAAGCCCTTCATAGGCGTCGCCTTTCACGTCAGCGCTCATTATTGACCAGTTTTCTTTATCAATGAGATCAACAATTAAACGCCGGAGCTTTGCAGGGTCCTGAAATTTATTCTGTGCCTTGCCGAAGATTAAGCCTAAAAGACCCTTCTCCTGACCGAGTTTTTCGAGCAGATGGCGGTAATGGTCGAAAAGATCATCACCGTCTTTTTTCAGAAGACTCTGCCAGTTGTATTTAGCAGGGATCGGGCTTGGCTGATTATACGGAGGCTTTGCCCTCTCATCAGCCATTTTAAGAAAGAGCAGATATGTAAGCTGCTCCACATAATCGCCATAACTCATCCCATCGTCCCGAAGGACGTTACAGTAATTCCAGAGTTTTTGAACTATTGTTGCCGAACCGTTTGTCATTGTTTATGCCTTCCGTATGTTGTTATCAAATGGTATAATATAACATGTCAAAAAAGTCATTGCTCGAAACCAATCCTTATCTGAAAGCACCGGAGAAATACCGGCAGGCTCTGCTCGCCAATGTCGCCAGTTCGACCGCCATCGAGACCGAAGAATCGATCGAGTCTATAGTACGCAAACTTACAGAGAGTGACAAAACAGAAAAAATCATAAAACCACATAGATCTTCTCGATAATTACCGAGAGTAACTTCTCCATCGGCTGGTAGTTCTTATTCATCCCGGCCTGAATTGCAGCAAAATATTCTTTCTTCATCTCGCCGGCAATCAAATCGAATCTGAGAAGCGGCAACCCCGCCTGAAGTGCCATCAATGTCGAAAGAATTCTCGCTACCCGACCGTTCCCTTCCCTAAATGGATGGATTAAAACCATCTCGATATGAGTTTCAGCAAGCGCATGAATAACCTCTTCCCTATTTTTGAAATTACAGGGCGTGTTGCGGGCGAGGACATCATGTTCGAACTGATTCATGAGAGATGGAATATGTATAGCCGCCGCAAATGGAAAATCTTCCTTGCTCACATTCACCTGCCGGTATTTGCCGGCCCATTCGTATATTTCGATTAACCAGATTTTGTGAAAATTACAGATATCCGATGCCGTAAAGCGATGGTGCTCGTCGAACTTCCTGACCATATTGTCCGTCGCCTCTTTCAGGGCAATAGCTTCTGTATCGTCCATTTCATCAGGGTTTGTTATCCCCAATTTGTTTTTGAGCACCTGATTGTTAGACCCCGGCTCGAACTGGTCTTCAATCGAATGTGCTGTTTTATATCGGCCTGATTTTTTCATGTCACTTCTCGTACCGTTCCCAAAGAGATTTCTTAAGTCTGTGTTTCCCCCGCAGTTCCTGAATATATTCCTCATTATTTTTAAAATCGTGCCACTCTGTTACCTCTAAGCCTAAGCGCTCCGCAGAGCGAAGATCACGGATAGCATAGCCGTAATATTTTGAAATCCCTTTGTCCAAAACTGCTTCTGCCATAAGGCGATGCAGCACTACCGATGAAAGCGGATAGTCTTTTGCCAGTTTCTTTGCAATATCTCCCAGAGTTGTATAGACACTGCCGTTAATCTCCTTCCAGCGCTCAAGCACAAGCGTTGCTGCCTCTCGCAGAAATTTCTCTTCGGCTAAAAAAGAAAGGGCATCAAGCAATCGATTGCTTTTACTTGCCGATGTTAGCGCTTCTCTTTGCATCTGTTTAATGTCTTCCGGTTTAGCAAGGGAGAGAGCTTCTTTATATGCGTTGGAAGTAAATGTTTCAAGGAAATGCTTCCAAAGAACATCCCTTGCTTCATTTTTTCGGCTAAGAGCAATCAGGCATTTTGCTTTGAGATATGGTATCTCATATGTTCGCTGCACTCCCGTATTTCGGCTCAACCATTCAAGCGCTTCTTCAAAACGGCCTGCGTCTATAAACCTTTCCGCTATTTCAACGCCGTGAATCGTATCTCTGCCGAGAACACGGACAGCCTCAATAAAACTATCAGGGTCTTTTCTGATGTCCGCGATTCCCTCCATAATATGGCCTATCCTGCAGCGGACGGACCAGTTCTCGTCAAAATGCCTTGCCCTGTCGCCCTCTGGAATAGGAGGCAGTTTCTTCAATTCATCCAGCGCAAGTTTCTCAAGAACAGCAAGTCCATTTTCTCTAAGCGCTTCGCCAAAAGCCGGCACAATCTCGTCATAAACACCGTAATCATTTGCAATGTGCTTGTCGTAGACTTTCCGCGCGAGCGCCGTTGTGTCTTTGGCTTTACACCTACTCCATGCATTGCCCCAATCCTGTACAGCCTGTCTGAATACATCGCTTATTGCACCGTATGAGTCATCTGCAACATAAAATGCTTTTGTATGGAGTTCGATAAATTCATCAAGCAATGCAGCGGCTGTCTCCGGAGCTTGCGGAGAAATCTTCTCAACGATTGTTGCGCGAAGGTCATCAAGCTCTCCGGCATATTCAAAACTGCCGCCTTTGCCGATAAAGTATTTTTCCTTTATGCAGTTTTTGAAACTCCGGCGAAGATGTTTGGCTAAAGTCTCGACAGAGTCTCTTGCAGCAAGGGACAGATTAATACGCCGCGACAGAGCATCACTTTTTTCAGCCTCTTTCATCAGCATCTTTGCAAGCCTTTCCGGGCCAAGAGAGACAAGGTTTTCAATTAATGGAACAACAGGTTCTTCATCAGCGGTGAGCGTCTTCTTTTTAGACATCTGCACGCTCCATATCTTGAGGAGACGATATCAGCCTTCCTGAAAACGCCTTTTTCAAAATCGACTGCCGCAGGCGTTCAGCGCGTTTGAGATTAATGTTAATTGTTTCTTCTATTTCTTCCGCGACAGATAGTCGGCTTTCAATTTCTTCAACGATTTTTTGTTGTTCAAGGACAGGAGGAAGAGGGGAAACCTGCTCAAAAACATCAGAATCCCTAACAGCAGGATAACTCGTGCCTCGTTGAATCTGGTTTAATGAATTAAGGAAAGATTTTGTTTGTACATAATAAAAAAACAACTTTTTATTGATTGGATTGAGTGGCCTTATTACACAGAACCCTGTAGAAGCAATTTGATTATTGTATTTTTCATAAACTATAGCAATGTTTTTCAAGTATGTTCTTACGGTAGAAAAAAGAATATCACCTGTTTTGATAAGTTGTCTTGCTCTCGAAGGTGCATCTTTACCTAAGTACCTTTTAGGTGTTGTTATTTTTTGTTGAGTGTTATCAATTGAAGCGATGTCCAAATAAATAAAATCTTTGTCAGGATTCATTTTTGGATTAACATTTTCAATGTCCTCTTTAATCTCCCTCAATTTTGCCCACACCCATCCCTTAGGCAATTCCTGCAGGTTTGATGTATCAGGCGCGACAGGTTCTTTGTATTTCTTCCCCGGATTCTTTTCTTCCCATTTCTTTTTTCTTTCGGCAAGAATTCTTTTTAAAAGCTTTTCGGCGGATTCAATATCGGGATTTCGTTTGCGCCACTCCTCAGTCAATTTCCCTTCAACCGCAGCCTTGAGCACAGAGGCCTTGTAACGCTTAAGGTTCGCCTTTATGCGCTTGAGCGCAGCCACCGCCTCATCCAGGCGGGAGAATTGTTTCTCGATCTCGGAGGCAATTTGTTTTTGCTGGTCAAGAGGGGCAAGGGGGAAGGGAATCTCACGCAGTGCTTCGAGACGGATACCTTTGACTGTTGTTCCCGATCCAATAGACTCTAAGTATTGAGCAATAGACATAATCCAATATTCAAGATAGCTCTTATAAACGTCAGCTGAGGCAATTAAGGCCTTGAGGTCTTGATTGATTGTCGCCTCATAGGGCACGCGAATAACTTTACCAAGACCGACACGTGTTGCAATAATCACAGTATCCTTCGGAATCAGATTTGTTGCACTTTTCTTAATTGCATCCGCGGAGATGTGATCAATTGAGTCGGCTGGCTGCCGTGTCCGCATGTCTTTTACGGTCAACCAAGGGATAGTGCCTGACCAGTATTTGGGATTGGATTTGGAGGGTGTACCGCCTCCGACAATGTCTGATAAGACGGCGCCCAACCTCTTCCACTCCCACCCCTCCGGCAACTGTGAATTATTCTGCCGCTCCTGCTGCTTGGATTTCACCGGTACACCTCATCATGCGGGCCTATGTCAAACAGGAGAATTTCTTTCTCGGTAATCATGACAGTCATGCTGATTCGGTAGCTGTCGGTAATGCTTATTGCCTGCATCCCCTTATATTTTCCCCCAAGGTAGTGATATTTCAGATGCGGCTGAAAGGGGTCTTTTTCGAGATCACGAAGAATGTTTGCAACCTTCTTCTTCAACTCCGGATGACGTTTTGCAAAGTTTTTCGCAGCGCGTGTGAAATGTGCAGTCCAGACGAGGATATACATCCTCAGTCTTCCAATTCCAGCTCGCGTATCAAGTCTTTTGCAGTCCCGCGCTTTACCCTTCCTGCCTTTAAATCAGCAAGAGATTCGCGGATGCGCGCATTATACGCCGCATCCTCGGACTCAAGCAATTCGCGGTATCGCTCTTCGGAAAGAACCACATACTGCGGCTGGTTGTTCTTGATGACGTGGACCGGGCCTTCCTTTAGCGCCTCGTCTACGGCTGAGATGCCTTTCCGCTTAATTTCCTGTGCAGCCAAGGTATTCATTGTAAGCACTCCTTCCAGTATCTATTTCAGTACTTATTTTATACCATTTTTTAACTGGCGTCAATCCTTTAAAAATCGCAAATCATTCAAGCGACATTTTTTACGCCGCCAGCGCCTCATTCAACTCATCCATCATCTTCCACAATTCCTCTCCGAAAAGCTGATATGCCTTGCCGAGCCCGCCGTTTTCTTTAAAAGGAGTGTATTCAAAATCTTTTTTGTCTATGCTCAGGCTTCCGGTAATATGCTCCTTTATCTTCTCAAGCCAAAACATTTGCTCATCACTGAATTTTTTGCCTGTCTTCCCCTGTTCTGAAAGCCATTTATTAAACCGAGTCTCTACATGCTCTGAATATGGCTCTAATTCATCCTCCTGATGAAGGGCAAAACGGATCAATGAAACAAGGTCAGTCAATATCCTGTGGCTTCCTGCGCCGCGAACCTTAGATCTCTCCAAAGCAGCATACGCATTCCATAGCCTGTCAATACGCCAGAGATATGGAGGCTTTTCGATAAGCTCGGCCAGAGTCTTTATCTCTTCAAAACGCAATCTCTCTTTATACGGCCTGCTGTAAAGTATCTGAAGGGCTGTTATCTCGTCCTTATGCTCTTTGATGAACTGCTCGAATGAAGTAACAAGACCCTTTGCCTTTTCCAAGGCATCTGCGCTGAATCCTGCCTCTATCACCGCATCTTTGCTGATTGCATCGATCGTCTGCTCTGTTGTCTTATGCAATTCAACAAGCCTTCGTCTTAGCTCAGGGTTATGAAAAGGTTTTACAGATTCCTTGATTATCTTTTCAGCAGCCTTTTTTATTCGGTCTTGTGCAGGCTCTTTAATTTCAGGGTTATCTTTCTTGGCAAGCTCAATATGCTTATCAGGGTCAATGGCAAGAACAAGCTCTCCTGTTAATTCCTTAAGGCTTTTTCCTGCCGCAAGTTTTTTGACCTCTGCCCTTTCTTCGGGGTTCAATTTCTTATCAAGCCGGGCAAGTCGTCCTGCTATTGAAGAAATCACATCCGTCTCTGTATTTCCTAATGAAACTGCCTGAAGAAGCTTTTCAAGAGATACGCTTGGCTTTCTTTCCATTGGTCTTGAGTCTGTCTTATCCTCTTCGCATACGCCTACTGCATCAACAATCACGAAATGGGTCTTTGCGGGCGCATCAGGCGTAACTGATTGAAGGTCATTCGGATTTATCACACGCACGCCCCTGCCTTTCATCTGGTCAAAGTAAGTCCGGGATTTAACGGTTCTGAGAAAAAGAACTATTTCCAGAGGCTTGATGTCCGTTCCTGTAGCAATCATATCAACCGTAACGGCTATGCGCGGGAAATAGCTGTTTCTGAACTCTGCTATAAGGTCTTCCGGCTTTCTGCCTGTTGTCTTATACGTTATCTTCTGGCAGAAATCATTCCCTTTTCCGAATTCTTCCCTGACAATTTTTACAATGTCTTCAGCGTGGGAGTCGTCCTTTGCATAAATGAGTGTTTTAGGAACATCTTTTCTTCCGGGGAATATTTCTGTAAATAGCTTATCCCGAAATGTCTGTATAACAGTCCTTATCTGGTCAACAGAAACTACATCCCTATCCAACTGCTCAGGAGCGTATTCAAGTTCTTCATCCAGCCTCTCCCACCTGAGCGCCCTTGTTTCTCTATCACGCTTGTCAATGTAATAGCCTGCCTCTACTTTTGAGCCTTTCTGAGTTATCTCTGTCCTGATCCGATAGACATCGTAATTTACATTCACTCCATCTGCAACTGCCTGTTCGTGGGGATATTCCATAACAAGGTTCTGGTTGAAGAAACCGAAGGTCTGCTTGTTGGGGGTTGCAGTAAGCCCGATGATGAATGCATCGAAATACTCAAGCACCTGTCTCCAGAGGCCATAAATAGAGCGGTGGCATTCATCGGTAATGATTACATCAAAAGTTTCTATCGGAATAGCAGGGTTATATTCAACAGGCACGGGCTCTTTATAAAGGTCTGAGTGGTCGAAGAGGGAATCTTCCTCAATCTCCGGGTCGATATCTTCTCCCTTTAGCATTGAGTAGAGCCGCTGGATTGTTGAGATGCAGACACGGGCTGTTTTATCTAACTGGTTGGATTTAAGCTGACGGACGATATATTCCTCTGCGAATTTATAAGGGCTGTAAGGAGAGTTGTACTGCTGGAACTCCTTTAATGTCTGCCTCCCCAGATTCGCACGGTCAACAAGGAAAAGAACACGCCTCGCCCCTCCAAATTTTATCATCCTGTAAATCGCTGTCACTGCCGTAAATGTCTTTCCGCTTCCTGTTGCCATCTGGATGAGAGCGCGCGGCCTGTTTTCAGCAAGGGATGTTTCAAGGTTTTTAATCGCCTTTATCTGGGCAGGCCAGAGACCTTCTTCTTTTAATGGAGGCATGTTTTTGAGTCCTGAAAGGAGGGTTGAGGGGGCGCCGTATACTGCCGGCTCCTCGGCTGCGCGGTCTAATGCATTCGGCTTTATATCATTGACCCAGTCGGATATTGTTTCAGGACGGTGAAAGGAAAAGACATTCCTTGACCGTGAATCAGGCTCCAATCCGTTTGTGAAGCGTGTTTCAATTCCAGTTGACTGATAACAGAACGGCAATGGCCTATGCCATGCAGGGAGAATGTCAGGCAAGCCGTGTTTATATTTATCCGACTGAATCTCAACGCCTGTGAGTGTTGTGCCCTCTTTTTTTGCCTCGATAACACCGGCAGCCTTTCCGTCAACATAAAAAAGATAATCAGCAAAACCATGGCCGGATTTTAGAGGGAAATTGCGGATGACTACACCGCGGTGTGCATAGATATTGGCGTCATCAAGATTGCAGATATGCCACCCTGCTTTTTCAAGCATATCATCGATTACTTCACGAGCTTTATCTTCAGGTTTCGGACTCATTACCCAATGAACGGCACAGCATTAGTTTTTTCTTCGTCGTTAGACAAAAATATCTCTACTTTATTCTTCTTCCACAACCCTTCCTATGCCTACGATCTTGTCGTCAGCCTCCATGTCCATAAGCTTGACGCCCTGCGTATTCCTGCCCAGCACCGAGATGTTGCCCGCAACGATCCTGATTAGCTTGCCGCTGCCGGCTATTATGACCAACTCGTCCTCGTCCTTTACCTGTAGGAGACCCACGGCCTTGCCGCCCCTTTCGGTGACTTTGATGGAGATAACTCCCTTGCCGCCGCGACCTTGGACCGAATACTCCTCGACCTTTGTCCTCTTGCCGAGCCCCTTTTCGGTGATGGTTAGAAGGGATGTCCTGTTTTCCACTACTTCGGCGGAGACCACGGTGTCGCCTTTTTCGAGCCTTATGCCGATAACTCCCCTCGCGGTCCTTCCGACCGACCTGACCTCCGTTTCCTTGAACCTTATGGAGAGGCCGTTCCACGTGCCGATGATAATGTCATTGTCGCCGTTTGTTTTCTTTACGGCTATCAGCTCGTCCCCCTCGTCCAGGTTTACGGCTATGATGCCTTTAGCCCTGGGGTTGCTGTATTCATCCAGCGCCGTTTTCTTTACTATCCCGGCCTTGGTGAACATGACGAGATATCCGTCCTTGAAGTCCCTCACGTTGAGGGCGGTGGTTATGCGCTCTCCTTCGGACAGGGACAGGAGATTGACCAGTGCCTTGCCCTTTGCGGTGCGGCTCGCCTCCGGAACCTGGTATATCTTGGACCAGTAAAGCTTGCCCATGTTGCTGAAGAAGAGCATATAGTCGTGGGTGGAGGCGATGAAGAGTTGCTCCACGAAGTCCTCTTCCCGCGTCTCCATGCCGGTAAGGCCCTTGCCGCCCCGGCGCTGGCTCCTGTAAGTGGAGAGCGGTATCCTCTTGATGTACCCGTTGTGGGTCAGGGTTATGACCATCTCCTCCTCTGTTATGAGGTCTTCTATTGTCAGTTCGGCGGTCTCTGCCAATATCTCGGTCTTTCGCCCGTCTCCGTATTTGTTTTTGATCTCAGCAAGCTCTTCTTTTATTATTTTAGATACGAGCGCCTCGCTCGCTAAAATTTCCTTTAACCTCTCTATCTCCTTCAGGGTTTCTTTGTAGTCGTTTATTATCTTGTCCCTTTCGAGGCCGGTGAGTCTCTGGAGTTTCATGTCGAGTATGGCCTGCGCCTGTATCTCCGTTAACGGATAGTTGGTCATCAATCCGTTCTTAGCCTCTTCGGGGCTCTTTGATTTTCTGATAAGGCTTATTATCTCATCGAGATGGTCGAGCGCTATTTTCAGTCCTTCGAGGATATGGGCTTTTTCTTCCGCCTTTCTCAACTCGAATTTCGTCCTGCGCAGTATTACGTCTCTCCTGTGCTGCAGGAAATAATCGAGCATCTTTTTGAGGCTGAGGATATGAGGTTGTCCTCCGACGAGAGAGAGCATGATGATGCCGAAGGTGGATTCCATCTGCGTATGTTTGTAGAGATTATTCAGGATTACCTGCGGAACCTCGTTGCGCTTGAGTTCGAGGACTACCCTTATTCCGTCCCTGTCGGACTCGTCCCTTATGTCGGATATGCCTTCGATGCGCTTTTCCCTGACGAGTTCCGCTATCTTTTCTATGAGCCGCGCCTTATTGACCTGATATGGAAGCTCAGATACTATTATGCTGTCCCCGCCCTTTGCCTCCCTTTCTATCATGGCCTTTGCCCTTACCTTGATCAGGCCCCTGCCGTTGGTATAAGCGTCTACTATTCCCTTTGTCCCGTAAATCATCGCGCCGGTGGGGAAATCAGGGCCTTTAACGGCGGTCATCAAATCCGCAATAGTAACCTTCGGATTATCGAGGAGCATAATCAGCCCGTCGATGACCTCTTTTAAATTATGGGGCGGGATGTTCGTGGCCATTCCGACCGCGATTCCGGCTGAGCCGTTTATAAGGAGATTGGGAACCTTTGTGGGCAATACGAGGGGCTCTTCGACGGTCTCGTCGAAATTAGGCGTGAAATCTACGGTCTCTTTGTCTATATCCGCCAGCAGTTCTTCGGCTATCTTCGCGAGTCGCGCCTCCGTGTACCTGTATGCGGCAGCCGGATCTCCGTCTATCGAGCCGTAGTTTCCCTGACCGTCAACAAGTTGATAGCGCATATTGAAATCCTGCGCCAAACGGACCATAGCGTCATAAACTGCCGAATCGCCATGCGGATGATATTTTTTTAATACCTCGCCTACAACACCGGCGCTTTTAGAATATTTCTTGCCGGGAAGCAGTCCTTCCCTGAACATAGCGTAGAGTATCCTTCTCTGGACAGGCTTCAACCCGTCCCTGACCTCAGGCAATGCCCTGCCTATGATTACGCTCATGGCGTAATCAAGGTAGCTTACCTTCATCTCTTCTTCTATGCTGACGGATAAATTGGAAATGGACATAAAGACTATACCTCGCTTAATTAGTAATGAAAACGTTATATTTTAACACATTATGGGCTTTTGATATCGGATTTAACCGTAATCCGCAGCTAAAAAATTCAACACTTATAAAGGCTTTGAAGCGGATTTGCGCTTTGGGATTATGGATTTAAGTTCCTCGATAACAGCCTTCAGTCTTTTTATTTCTTCCTTGTTGAACCGCCTGTCTTTGTAATAAATTCTCTCGAATTCTTTGACAAACCTCAATGCATGCTCTTTGAGCCTTTCGTCCTTAACGGATTCCGCGAATTCCTCAAGACCCTGAGATCCTCCCCTCCTGTACCCGAAGCCTTCCATTCTCTTCTGAAACACGGTTAAAAGCCTTGTTTCAGGGGATCTTTTGCCGGACAAAACAGCGTATCCCGCGAATACGGCCGCGACTGCAATAAAAATTCCTATAAAATATCTGATGAGCATTTCCCTGTCTATGGACAGATTGAACGCCGGCTTTTTAATCCCCATCCGTATCTTATTGAAAAGGGATATCTGCCTTTCAAAATCGTAGTTGATAACGGTGATGTTCCAGTAATAGTTTATTAAATCGACGGTAAGCCGTATCTTAAAAAGTATGCCTAATTCCCGCTGCGATACGAAGCCCTGGATCGGCGCCGGGGTAGGGTCAAACCTCATCCAATTGTTGTTTACGTACGCCTCGACCCACACATGCGCGTTTTTCTGCGGCACCAGATAATATTTACCCATATCGTTGTAGTATCCGCCCCTGTAACCTCCTACAAGCCGCGCAGGTATGCCGGCGGCCCTGAGCATAACAGCCATTGCCGACGCGAAATACTCGCAGTTGCCGTATTTGTGCTTGAAAAGAAAGTCTTCGAGGGGGTTTTTGGTTATCGGGAGGTTCTGCAGGGAATATTTGTAATTACCTCTACTTAAGAAATTCAAGACGGCATTCGGTATTTGAGTCCCGGATTCGGCTTTAGATGCCGTTTCTTTTGCTGCTTTCACTATCTCCGGAGATATGTCTTCAGGTAGTTGCAGGTAATGGTCTTTGTTTATATTTTCTTCGGTTATCGCGTCCGACATGACCGATACCGCCTCGTACCGTATTCTCCTGTCGATTGTTTTCGGCGTTGTGAAGGCAAGGTCGCCGTGTTTTTTCAAATCCTTGATTGCGATGGAATAAGGCTTGTCCAGAGCAAAGACATAAATATTTTCATAGGGTTCGAGATATATGATCTGCGTTATTTTCCTGCCTGTTATGTTCAATTGATACTCTCCTGAAGCGCCTTCTCCGGACCGCGTCCATGATGCGCCGTCAAAGGAATCGAGAACAATTCCGCGCCAGTACAGGATCCTGTCGTCAACTTTGTCCATTTGCGCCCTGAATATGGCTGTAGAGTCTTCCTGAATGCCTGATATGCCGCCGAGCTTTACCTTATCCGTAAAGCCGGTTTTCGCCTTTTCTCCCCTGTTCAAAAAATTGAATAGGGGATTGCTTGTCCTCGGCAGGGCTATGAAAAAAACCAGCGTTACCGGCATGGCTATAAGGGGTATGAGCAGGGATTTTGAGATTATCTTGATGACCGTGCCCTTTGCGAGTTCGAGGTCCGGCTCTTGGGAATAGTAAGTGAGCAGGACTATTGCCGCCGGCAGCAGGAACACGAGGCCCATGAAATATATCGAAAACGCTATGTCTATCGAAAGCAGCGCAGAACCCGCAAGGAGAAAAAGGGATATGGCGTATATCTGCATGTAGTCGCGGAATTTCTTGTCTTCGAGGAATTTGACGCAGATGAGCATTAAAAGCCCTTCGACGGTCGGGGTGACGAGGTCTTTGGAATCGAGCCTTAGAAACGAGAATATTATTACGGCCAGCGCCGCAAGATTCAAAAGCCAACGCTGCGGATGGCCGACTTTTTTGTATTCGAGGTATATGGAGAACGGGAAGAGCAGCATGAACAGAGAGGAGTAAACGATGCTTATGTATCCGGCGACAGACAGGAATCCTATCAACCCTATGATTGCAGCCGTTATCTTTACGGCAGTCTCTATTCTTATGGAGCGGATGTTATTCGGTTTCATGCTTTTCAATTCCGTATAAGGCAAGTTCCTTCAGCATGGAAATCTTATGGGCATTCGAAATATCCGGAGCATAAAACCTACCGTCTATCCTGAGCCCTGCCGGTATATTTTTCTTCAAAAGCTGCAAGATCATATACGCGATGCACGAGATCTTTTCTTCAATATTCTTTATGTCGATTTTTTCAAAATCTATCACAATGGGCTGATACGAGAGTGATGAAAGCTCCTTTGTTTTGAGGTCTCCTGTCTTTGCCGTGGCCTTCCAGTTTATATATTTAAAAGGGTCGCCCGTGACGTATTTCCTTATGGAGAGCATCTCGGATTCGTATCCGGTCTTGTCCGTCTGTATCTCGCCTTTTGAAAGCCGCTGCCTTTCAAGGATGTTTAAAAGCGCCGATTTTTCAGGTTCCGGGAACACGATAAAGTCGAAAGACGCGTCGAGTTTTCTGCATCTCACAAAAAAATTAAATGGAAAGACCGAGCATATGTAGATCTCTTTTATGCTGTGCCTGCCCCGGTTTTTGAAAGATATGTCCAGATATCCGGACGAATCGCTCTTTTTATCGACAAACGGGAACAGGGTTTCATGCGATCTCTGCTCGTCCTGTATTATCTTCACTCTCATCAAAAAGACGGGAAGAAACCTCTTCCTGTTTTTAAGGCGTATCTTCAGCGGAAATTCCTTATTAGCATATATCTCCTGAGGAATTTCCGCATCGATATCGATCTTCGACAGGTTCCTCTTCCCGAAAAAACCGGAGATGCCCATAAAACCGAGCAGCGCGGAGACTATGAGATAAATGAGGTTGTTTGAAGTGTTGACCCCGGCAAAGCCTAAAAACAGCGTTAATGCGATGTATAACCAACCGGCATTAGTTATCTTTATTACAGGCAAGGACTGCTTTTTAACCACAATAGTTAAATAACCTCATTTAGACCGGAACCGCTATTGTTTCTATTAATGACTTTATTATCTCCTTTTTATTAAGGTTCTCGTATTCTTCTTTGAACATTACACGGTGGGTAATGGTATATTCGGCCAGCTCTTTTATGTCCTCGGGTATGACGAAGTCCCTTCCGTGGAAGTATGCGTTTGTCTTTGCGGTGTAGGTCAGGGCCAGCGCTCCCCTCGTCGAAAGTCCCGCATTGAGATATTTGCCGCTTCTTGTTGCCTGTATTATTTTCATGGCGTAATCCAGCACCTTATCCGACACGTAAATATTATCCTTTACCTCGTCCTGAATTAGCGAGGCATCTTCGGGCGTTATTACAGGCTCCATAGCGTATAACTCTTCCCTTTTGCTCCCGCTTTTCAATATCTCCTTTTCAGCCTCGCCCGAAGGGTATCCTATGTTTATCTTCATTATGAACCTGTCGAGCTGCGATTCGGGCAGAGGGAAAGTGCCGAAGTGCTCTGCCGGATTCTGCGTAGCTATCACAAAAAAAGGCTTCGGAAGTTTGTAGGTCTTGCCCTCCACGGTTACCTGTTCCTCTTCCATCGCCTCAAGCAGCGCGCTTTGCGTCTTGGGAGTAGCCCTGTTTATTTCGTCCACGAGCACGATATTGCTGAAGATAGGGCCGGGGTGGAATTCGAACTCCCCGAGGCTTTTGTTGTAAATGGACAATCCTGTAATGTCGGTGGGAAGAAGATCGCTTGTGCATTGTATCCTGCCGAAGCTCAATCCGAGTGACCGGGCAATGCCTACGGCCAATGTCGTTTTTCCGAGACCGGGCAGGTCTTCTATCAGGAGATGGCCTTTTGAGAAAAAGGCGGTCAGTGAAAGCCGCAATGCGTGCTCTTTGCCCTGCAGGTAGGCCGAAAGCGATTCTATAATGAGATCGATTTTATTGTTTGTGTTTTCGGCAGTTACAAGTTTATTCAGTTCCATGCTTATAGTTTAACGCTTGTAACGGCCTATATTCAAATTATCCGAATATCTTTCCGGGGTTCATCATGCCCTTCGGATCGAAAAGTCCCTTGATGCCTTTCATCAATCCGAGTTCCCGCTCTTTTATCTCCATTCCGATGTAAGGGGCTTTTGTCATGCCTATGCCGTGCTCGCCCGATATGGAGCCGCCCGATTTGACGGTAATCTCGAATATTTTTTTTACGATCTCCATGCCTCTTGCGTATTCCTCTTTATTATTTTTATCGACCATTATATTAACGTGGAGATTTCCGTCTCCGGCGTGTCCGAAGCTGATGATCATAATGCCGCTTTCTTCTGAAAGCCTTCTTAAATCAGCCAATACCGAAGGGATTTTATCTCTCGGCACAACGATATCTTCATTGATTTTTGTCGGCTTTAAGTGATAAAGCGCCGGAGAAATAGACCTCCGCGCCTCCCATAATCTGTCCCGCGCCATGTCGTCTTCAGCGACCACAGCCTCTCCGCCGAGGGTTTTGCATATGTCTACTATCCTTTCCGCCTCTTTCTTGATCGTTGCGGGATAGCCGTCGAGTTCGATGAGGAGCAATGCCTCCGCGCCTGCGGGAAGACCTGTGGGTTTGTAATTTTCTATCGCCTCTATGGCAAGCCTGTCCATGAACTCCATTGTCCTCGGTATTATCTTGGATGAGATTATCTTTGAGACCGCCATGCCGGAAGATTCCGGATTGTCGAAGACGACAAGAAGCGTCATTATATCCTCAGGAAGCGGCAGCATTCTCAGCCTTATCCTTGTCGCAACGGCAAGGGTTCCTTCCGAGCCGATCAGGAGGTTTCTCAGGTCATAGCCTACGGCCTTTTTGTATGTCCTGCCTCCGGCGTTTATAACGCTGCCGTCGGGAAGCACCGCTTCTATTCCCATTACATAATCCCTTGTAACGCCGTATTTCAGCGCCCTCGGTCCCCCCGCGTTAGTAGCCAGGTTTCCGCCGATTGTGCAGACATTAAGGCTTGCGGGATCAGGGGGATAAAAGTAGCCTAAATATTCCAGTTCCTTCTGGAGCCTGCCGTTTACGATGCCCGGCTCTACGGTTACGGTCATGTTCTTCGTGTCCACGTCGAGCATTTTCCGCATCTTTTCAAAGCTTAAAACGATACAGCGGTCGCCGTAAGGAACTGACGCGCCGGACATGCCTGTCCCCGCGCCTCTCGGAATGACGGAGAGGTTGTTTTCATTCGAGTATTTGATTATTTTTACGACTTCGCCCGTGTTTTTAGGCCACGCAACGGCATAGGGAATGGCCGCATCCGAAATGGACGCGTCGAAGCTGTAACATATAAGGTCTTCCTTGTCCGTGGAGATTTGAATGCCGGGAAGCATAGTTACCTGAATCTTAGAGCCTTCATCCTTTTCTTCCTTGCGTCTCTTTGTTTGCGTTTTTCTTTTTCGGAAGGCTTTTCATAGAAGCTTCTTTTTTTGATTTCTCTGAAAAGCCCGTCCTTTTGCAATTGGCGTTTAAGCGCCCTCAATGCCCCTTCAATATCATTTCCGTGAACCCTTATTTCCAAGATAGATTATCTCCTTCCTCTTCCGGTACCCCTGCCGCCGCCGAAACCGCCGCCGAAGTTGCCTCCGCCTCTTTTCCTTTCAAAACCGTGCCTTTCTCTGGGCTGTTGCGGTTTTGCCTCGGCAACGGAAAGCGTCCTTTCCATAAACATAGAGCCGTTAAGGGATTCTATCGCCTTTTTGGCGTCGTCTTCCGTTGCCATCTCGACAAAGCCGAAACCTTTAGCGCGTCCAGTGTGAGCGTCCGTTATCAAGTTGACCGCTTCTACTTCCCCGTGTTTCGAGAATAGCTCCTTGATGTCGTCCGTTGTTGCCGTAAATGAGAGGTTGCCTACATAGATTTTTTTGCCCATGATTCGTCTCCTGTTCCTGTTTTTGATGTAATAAAAAAATCCCCGGAGCTTCTTCTAAAGTCTGCGGGGATTCCTAACTTTTAAAAGCTGTTTATAGTATAAGGTAAAGCCGTCTAATTGTAAATCTTTATTTTATAGACGACCTACCCGATATCGCCGACTTCGGCGAATTGCAGCGATATTGTCTTAGATGCCCCCGGTTCTTCCATAGTGATGCCGTACAGGTAATCCGCAACTTCCATTGTCGTCCTGTTGTGCGTAATAACGATGAATTGGGTTTCTTTCGAGAGGTCTTTTATCATCTGCGCGAATCTTACGGTGTTTGATTCGTCCAAAGGCGCATCGGCCTCGTCGAGGATACAGAGGGGGCTCGGCTTGATCAAAAATCCCGCAAACAGCAGGGAGAGCGAAGTAAGCGCTTTTTCGCCGCCCGAAAGCAGGTTGATATTCTGGAATTTTTTGCCGGGAGGCTGGGCGATTATCTCGAGTCCGGCGTCGAGTATATTTTCTTCGTCCGTGAGTATTATATCCGCTTTTCCTCCTCCGAAAAGGACTGTAAAGACCTCCGAAAATTTTGTCCTGAGCGCGTCGTACGCCTCGCGGAGCTTTCTTCTCGTCGTCGAGTTTATTCTGCTTATGGCCTCTTCGAGTTCGGCTATCGACATTGTTAAATCCTGCTGCTGTTTCGTAAGGAAGTCATAACGTGTTTTGAGTTCTTCGTATTCTTCTATCGTGCCGAGGTTTACCGGTCCGAGTTCGCGTATCTTGGTGTTGAGTTCATTCATCCTGTTCGCGTCTTCTTCCGGATCGAAGCCTTCAAATTCTACCGGCTCGGTTTTTATTTCGAGGCCGTATTTCTGAGAGATAGAGCCTTCTATGTTCTCTATTTTCAGCCTGTTTTCTACCGCCTTTGTATTGGCTTCCGATAGTTGCTGCGAAACGGAATCTATTTCAGTTCGGATCCCTTTAAGAGAGGCGTCTTTTGCGGTTAATTCCAGATGTTCCGATGATATAGCTTCTTTTAACCCGGTCTTTTCGGTATTTATTCCGTCCGCCTCCACAATTATAATTTTGATTCCTTCCTCAAGCCCATGCAGTTCCGACCCGGATTCTTTTATTTTTTCTTCCGAGTCCCGGATTTCCTGCACCGCCTGCTCTTTCCTGTCTTCGAGTTCTTTGAAGGCATCGTTGATATTATCCCTTTCTTTTCTCAGGGCATCGGTTTTTTCCCGGGACGAAGCCAGAGAAAGCTTCATGTCCGTAAGCTGAGAGCGCGCCTCTTCGTATTCTTCCCTTTTTGACGAGAGGGATTGCTGCATAGAGGCTATTTCGTCATCTATCGCCGTTCTCGCGTTTTCGGCGGTCCCGATCTCTTCGGTCTTTGTTCGGAGCATATCTTTAGTCGATTCCATTTCCTGCGAGATTGCGGACAGTTCGGTATCGAGGAACGAAAGCTTTCTCGCATTCCTTTCGAGTTCATCGCGTCGGTTTTGGAGCGAGTGAGCGTAAAGGGAGATCTCTTTTTCAACGGCGACAACCGCGTCTTCCGCTGTTTTTAGAGATTCTTTTTTCGCGGCCAGGGCGTCGGTCAGGGAGTTGAGATTGTCCTCGAAATTCTTTATTTTCAACTGCCGCTCGTCTATCGCCCTTTGAAGCTCCTTTATCTCCCTCTTCTTTTTCAGGATGTCTTTCCCGTGTCCGGCGAATATCCAGCCGCGGCTGTTTACAACCTCTCCGTCGAGGGTAACCAGAATAAGCTCGGAGTTTTGAGCCGGGAGTCCGGAGTTAAAAACTTCGAATGCGGACCGGATGTCTTTTACTATATAAGTGTTCTCCAGCGAGGCATGCGCCGCTTTTTTCGCGTCGCCGTTTTCCGATGTTATGAAGTCCGAGGCCGGTCCTATGACGGCGTCATGGGTAATACGGTTGTTAATGTTTCCCCCGCCGGACGCCGGACGCATAACGTCCAATCCTTTATAAAGAATTGATGTTCTTCCGATCTGCTTTTCTTTGATAATTTTTATAACCGACATCACGTCGTCGAGGTTGTCGAAGATCAGGGAATTTATTCTATCCGAGAGTATCGCCTCGATCGCGGCTTCAAAGTCTTTGTCGGCTGCGATAATATCCGACAGCACGGTCGTCTGCTGCCCTTCCATGAGGAAGTCGGCAAGTGACTTGTCTATAATCAGTTCTTTCAATGAATCGAGTCTCGATGTGTTTGAGGCTAAGTCTTCGCGTTCCCTGGCAAGGAGCGTCTTTTTGTCTTCGATCCCCTCCGTTAGACGTGCTATCTCGGAGCTTATGGCCTCTTTTTCGGCCTGAAGCCGTGAAATGGCCTCGGTTTTATTTTTAAGGGCTTCCTCCTCTTCCCTCGCCGCCGTTTGCAGTTCGTCGATATTGCCTTTGACGGTTTCGCCGTCTTTTACCGCAACCGATTCCCTGTAGATAAGGTTTTCGGAGGCCGACTGGAGCTTGGCGAGATTGTTTTTCTTATTGCTGAGGTCTTCGGATGCCTTGAAAAGTTCCTTTCTCCTGTCTTCTATGGCCGATTCCTTTTCCCCGATGGCCGCCTCTATTTCGGATGCCCGTTCCTTTTTTTCGTCAAGCTCTATCGACATGCTTTCCATGCTCGACAGGAGTGCATTTTCCGCGTCGTCGAGTTCGGATATCTTTCCTGAGAGTTCGGCCTTTTTTACCGCTATCTCTTCCTGCAGGTTTGTGAGCCGGTCTATATCGAGCCTTTTGTTTTCCATATTGGCCTTCAATACCGCTATGCGCTTCTCCGAATCCGCTATCGACCTTTCCTTTTCGTTGAGAGCGCTTTCAAGCGCGGCAAGCGCTTTCTCTTTCTCGGCTATCTCGATCCTCTTTGTTTCTATGAAGTTTTCGAGCGTCGAGAGTTCGCCCCTCTTAGCCGAATCGGCTTCTCTCAGTTTTTCGATCTCCGAGAGAAGGATTGTCAATGCCCCACTCAATGACGTATATTCTTTTTTAGCGATTCTAAGTTCTATAGCCTTCAGTTCTTCGATAAGCCTTTTATATCTCTCGGCTTTTTTTACCTGCCTGTCAAGGCTGTTTATCTGGCGTTTGACCTCGTATACTATATCGTTTATGCGCTGCAGGTTCTGCTTCGAGGATTCGAGCTTGGACAGGGCTTCCGCCCTTCTGACTTTGTATTTCATGACGCCCGCTATTTCTTCTATAAGGAACCGCCTTTCATGCGGCTTGGTATTGATGATCTCTCCTATCCTGCCCTGATCCAGTATCGAATAGCTCTTAACATCGAGGCCGGTGTCGAGAAACACGTCCTTTATGTCTCTCAGGCGGCACTGCCGCTTGTTCATCAAATATTCGCTCTCTCCCGAACGGTACAATCTGCGGGATACCGTCATCTCGTCGGAGACGTCTTCGCCCGATTCGCTTCCGTTCCCCGATCCGTTCCCGGCCGAAGGCTTGCCGGACTGCGAGACCACAAGCGTTACTTCGGCCATGCCTTTCTGCTTCTTTGCAGCCGAGCCCTGGAATATGACCTCCTCCATTTTTTCTCCGCGCAGGCTCTTCGCGCTTTGTTCGCCCAGCACCCACCTGAACGCGTCCACGACATTGCTCTTGCCGCATCCGTTGGGGCCTACGATGCAGGTGATTCCGTTGTGAAGGGGGAATAGGCTTTTGTCCGCAAAGGATTTGAATCCGATAAGTTCGATCTGTTTTATTTTCATAATGCCTTTCATTTTACGCATGAGGCATCGAAAGGGTCAAGTTAAAACGGCATTAATATAGCGATAAGTTTTTTTTATTTGACGATTTCCGTGTTTGTATATTAGCCTTTAAAGCCTTTTCAGTATTAGTATTTTCAATAAGCCTTAAAATAAAAATAACGAGGAGGATTGTATGCCAAAGAAGTATGAGACTCCGCTGCTTGACGAGCTCGAAAAGGGTCCGTTCCCGAGCTTTGTCACGGAGATCAAGAAGGCGGCGGCAAGAAGCGACATGGCGGCCGATGAACTCGGCCAACTCGAAAAGTCCTACAGGGACAAACGCGGTTACTGGAAGCACGGCGGTATCGTCGGTGTCAGGGGATACGGAGGTGGTGTTATCGGAAGATATTCATCTCTTGCGGATCAGTTCCCCAATGTTGCAAACTTCCATACCGTCAGGATCAACTGCACTTCCGGATTTTTTTACACATCGAAATTTTTGAAAGAGGCGTGCGATATCTGGGACAAATACGGAAGCGGTCTCACAAACCTCCACGGGTCAACAGGAGATTTCGTTCTCCTCGGGACGAACACCGAAAACTTAGAGCCGATTTTCGCGGAGTTTTCATCGCGCGGATGGGATCTGGGAGGTTCGGGATCCGCATTGAGAACGCCAAGTTGCTGCGTAGGTCCGGCAAGGTGCGAGTGGTCTAATATCGATACCCTCGGAATCACCTATGCATGTACTCAGGAGTTTCAGGACGAAATGCACAGGCCTGCTTTCCCTTATAAATTCAAGATCAAGACGGCGGGATGCGCTGTCGACTGTATAGCGTCTATCGCCCGCGCCGACCTTTCCATTATCGGAACATGGAAGGGAAAGATAGCGACGGATCAGGCCGAAGTTGCAAATTATGCGAAGAAGGGAATGAAGATTCAGGAAGAAATAGTAAACAGATGCCCGAGCAAGTGCATGAGCTATGACGGCAAGGAACTCAAAATAGATGATGATAACTGCGTGCGCTGCATGCACTGTATAGCAAAGATGACGAAGGCCCTGAAGCCTACCGGAGAAAAGGGAGCCACAATACTCATGGGCAGCAAGGCTCCGTTCGTTATCGGAGCGACCCTTTCATGGGTCATCGTTCCGTTCATGAAACTCGAAGAGCCGTACGACGAACTCAAAGACCTCATCAGAAAAATGTGGGAGTTCTGGGACGAGTACGGAAAGAACAGGGAGAGGATCGGCGAGCTTGTGATAAGAAAGGGAATGAGGGAGTTCCTCGAGTTCGTTGGAATAGACCCGGTTCCGCAGCAGGTAAAAGAGCCGAGAAGAGATCCGTTTTTCTTCTGGACCGAAGCCGATTTGCAGAAATAAAGAATCAGAAATTTAAAATATATAATTAAGGAGGAAAAAATGGCAGCACCTCAGAGAAGAACAGATATAGGACCGCCTCACTTCAAGGAATTTTTGCCGCCGGTAATTCAGAAGAACTACGGCGACTGGAAATACCACGAAGTCTTAAGCGGCGGAGTAATGGTTCACACGGCAAACAGCGGCGATAAGATATGGTCCGTAAGGGTTGCCTCGCCGAGGCTCCTCAGCACGGATACCATAAGGGATATGGCGGATATGGCGGAGAAATACTGCGGAGGCTATATCAGATTCACTACGAGGAACAACGTGGAATTTCTCGTCTCCGATGAGAAAAATCTCGAGCCGCTCCAGAAAGAACTGGGATCAAAGAAATATATGATGGGCGGCATAGGCCCGAGAATAAGCAATGTAGTCCATACGCAGGGATGGGTGCATTGCCATTCCGCAGCAACCGACGCATCCGGCCTTGTTAAGGCTATGATGGATGAGTTTGCCGACTATTTCACAACTAAGGAAACTCCTAATAAAGTCAGATTGGCAGTTGCGTGCTGCGTCAATATGTGCGGCGCGGTTCACTGCTCGGATATAGCCGTTGTGGCGATTCATAGGAAGGTCCCGACTATAGACCATGATAAGGTCAAGAATATGTGCGAGGTTCCATCCACAATCGCCGCGTGCCCGACAGGCGCTATCAGCCCGGAGCCTTCGAAGAAGAGCGTAAAGATCAACGCCGACAAGTGTATGTACTGCGGCAACTGTTTTACGGTATGCCCTCCGATAGAAATCCACGATCCCGAATACGACGGCGTGGCTATCGTTGTGGGCGGCAAAATAGGCAGCCTCAGGAGCAATCCGAAATTCTCCAAGCTCGCGATTCCTTTCATTAAGAATAATCCTCCGAGGTGGCCTGAAGTTACCGCCGCGGTAAAGAATATCCTTGATACCTATATAGCCGGCGCGGAGAAACACGAAAGGGTAGGCGAGTGGATAGAGAGGATAGGCTGGGAGAAGTTCTTCAAGATTACAGGATTGCCGTTTACCTTCCAGCACATCGACGACTTTGTGATCGCAAGGGAGACGTTCAGGACAGCGGCAACATTTAAATGGTAAAACAATAATAATCGGGTTTAAGGTTTAAGGCTGAAGGGGTTAGTATCCTCAGCCTTAAACCTCAGCCTAAGCGAGCGAGGTGCGAGCATGGAAAAGGCAGAAGTAGCACAGAAAATTTACGAGCTGGTAGAAAAGTCCACGGGCAAAAAGAAGTTGAAATCGAGCGATATCCAAAAGACCATTTCAGCCGATTTGAGCATTACGAGGGACGACGTAAAGGCAGCGCTTAGGGATCTGGTGGATGAAGGCAAGCTCATTTACACATACTTCGGCGGCAGCTTCATAGAGATTCCCCCGAAATAAATAACGCTTGTATTTATTTTTTAGAAGGGCAGTTTCCCTATAAGGGGTGGACTGCCCTTTTTGTGTAAGAACGGTTTTTCTAAGGCGCAATCGGTTATAATAAAAAACTTATGAATAATTATCCGCGTCTTGTTATTGCAGGCGTAAAGGGCGGAAGCGGCAAAACTACGCTTTCACTCGGCCTGATAGCCGCGCTTAAATCAAGAGGATTGAAGGTAATTCCCTTCAAGAAGGGGCCTGATTATATAGACGCAGGATGGCTGTCTGCGGCCGCGAAGAATCCCTGCTTTAACCTCGATCCCTTCTTTCTTACGAGGGAAAAGATAATGGAATCCTTCGCAGCGCATTTTACGGGCGATATCACGGTCATAGAAGGCAATAGGGGGCTTTATGACGGCATGGACGCGGAAGGTTCATACAGTACTGCGGAACTCGCAAAGTTTTTACATTCGCCCGTAATATTGATCGTTGACTGCACTAAGATGACGAGGACCGCCGCTGCCGTGGTGCTCGGATGCATGAACCTCGACAGGGATGTGGACATAAAGGGCGTTGTGCTGAATCAGGTTTCGGGCAGCAGGCACGAATCGGTTGTAAGGCAGTCGATAGAAAAATATTGTTCGCTGCCGGTACTCGGCGCAATCCCGAGGCTGAAGTCGGGGGAAATGCCGGAGCGGCACATGGGGCTTACGCCCTATCAGGAACATCCGGATACTTCAAACGTCCTCACAATTGTGGAAGATATAGCAAGGAAATATCTCGATCTCGACGCAATTCTCGGTATTGCTAATAGCGCAGAACCGCCGAACATAAATTCTTTATCGCCTATGGCCCATAGCCTGTCGCCTGTGGTTAAGATCGGCGTCATAAGGGATTCGGCATTTCAGTTTTATTATCCCGAGAATCTCGAAGAATTGGAGCGCGGCGGAGCGGAGCTTGTCGAGATAAATGCCGTCGAAGGAGAGCGTCTTCCGGATATAGACGGATTGTATATAGGCGGCGGTTTCCCCGAGACGAATGCCATAAAACTGGCGGAGAATGCCGGTTTCAGGGAGTCGGTGCGCGAGTCGGTTGAAAGGGGTCTTCCTGTATACGCGGAATGCGGCGGGCTCATGTTCTTAGGCGATTCCATCACGGTCAAAGGCGAATCTTATCCGATGGTCGGCATATTCCCTCTCGTCTTTGAGATGATGGAAAGACCGCAGGCTCACGGCTATACGATTGTCGAGGTCAAAGAAGACAATCCGTTTTATCCGGCGGGAACGGTGCTGCACGGCCATGAGTTCCATTACTCGGCGTTGGTCGAGGATCGGGAAAAGGACGGCATATATATGGCGTTCGGAATGAAAAGAGGGCAGGGGATAAAAGATAAGGCCGACGGCATTTGTTATAAAAACACACTCGCAACTTATACCCATATACATGCGCTCGGCTCTCCGGAATGGGCAGCGGGGTTTATAAAAAAGGCAAAGGAGTTTAAGGACAAAAATGAATAAATATAAGCCGGAATGCCCTTTTTGCGGCAGGGACATAACAGCGCCGGGAAAAATAAAAACCGATCTCGGAGAGATAATCGGCGGGAGATGCGCGTGCGGGGCCGTTTATGTCTGCGACCTCACAGGACACAACGCGGGAGAGGCGTATATGGATGCCCTCGCCTTTGCAAAGGGAGACTGGAATTTCGATGAGATAAACTCCGATGAGGACTATATCACAAATGATATCGACTATGACCTGAGGACTCATTCGCGACTCTACTCCAGGAGCACGGGACAAAGCGGCGGGAAGCTGATATTCGTGAAGATTTCAAAAAATGTTATGCAAGAAAAGACGGTTGATAGCGGTCGGGAAGCTGTTTCAAAAACCGTTGATACAAAGAGAGCGCATATATCGAAAAAGGCGTTGAGAGGCCTGCTTGAGCAGGGATTATACGGTGACGTTATCAAGGAGGCAAGAGAGGATAAAGGGGTTATCAGGAAACTTATCTCGTCGGCGTACGATAAAGAAGATGTCGTAAGCTGGAGAGCTATAGAGGCTTTAGGCGTTACAGCAGGCGCGTTAAGCGGAGAAGGCAAGACCGAGATTGTGCGGGACGCCGTCCGCAGGCTGCTGTGGTCTATGGGCGAAGAATCAGGAGGCATAGGATGGAGCGCGGCAGAGATGATAGGCGAGATCATCAGGAACAATCCCGATGAGTTTGCGGACATCGCTCCCATCGTATGGTCCTTCCGCGAAGAAGAGATGTTCAGGCCGGGGATACTTTGGGCCATGGGACGGATAGCGGAGATAAGGCCTGACCTCGTATCGTTTATCGCAAGAGATATGCAGCGGATGTTCGCCGACAAAAATCCGGCTGTGAGGGGTTACGCCGCTTGGGTCGCCGGAATTCTCGGAGAGGAACGCCTTTTGGAAAATGTCGAAGGGCTGTCCGGAGATGAGAGCGAGATTGATTTTTATCATAACGGCGAACTGTTGAAAAAAAAGATTACGGGCATAGTTGAAGAGATAAGAAACAAGAAAGTTAATAAACCCGGTAAATAAAAATAGCAAATGTTTATATAATATTATTTTATTTGACCGGACATGACGGCGTATATTATTTTCTTAAGCGCTTTTCTTGAATAAAGATTGTAAATGATAGTATAATCTTCAGACTAAAACAGAGAAAGGAGGTAGTAATATGGCAACTATTGATTTTCAGGGCAAGCAGGTCGAGGTGGACGAGGACGGGTATCTTGTAAACCTTGACGACTGGGTAAAGGATATCGGTCTCCAGATGGCAAAGGGCGATGGCATGGAACTTACGGATGCTCACTGGGAAGTTATCAACTTCCTTAGGGAATATTATGCAAAGTATCAGATTGCTCCGATGATAAAGATACTTGTAAAGGAAATTGCCAAGGTTATGGGCCCGGAGAAGGGCAATACCAAATATCTTTACGAGCTTTTTCCTGACGGACCCGCAAAGCAGGCATGTAGGTACGCAGGGCTTCCTAAGCCGACAGGATGCGTATAAGTTTTAAAAGTTAAATGGTTAGGCCGGTTGCCCCTTTTAAAACGGGGCGCCGGTCATTTAACCGGCTCAGACAGACGCACGACAAAGATACAATCCATTTCAACAGGCCATTTCAACGGGGAGGTGTGCTATACAGGAAATGAGTTTTACTGAACTCTTGTCGGAAAAGAAACCGGCTATTCTGAAAAAATGGTTCGATTCAATACTCGATACGTATCCCTCCGAGACGGCCGATTTTCTCAAAAAGCAAAAAGATCGTTTCGCTAATCCCGTGGGCAGCACTATTTACGGCGGAATGGATTCCCTCCTTAATTCGCTTCTCAGCAATGACGATGCGGACACGATTTCAAAATACCTCGACGACATCGTCAGAATAAGGGCAGTTCAGGATTTCACGCCTTCGCAGTCACTCGCCTTTATTTTCAGGCTCAAGGACGCAGTGAGGGAAGAAACGGCAGACGAAAGCAATGCGCGCGATTTTTCGGACGAACTGACGGCATTCGATCTCAAGGTGGACGCCCTTGCGCTGACGGCTTTCGATATATACATGAAGTGCAGGGAAAAGATTTATGATATCAAGGCCAACGAGCTTAGAAATATGACCATAAAACTGGTAGAAAGGGCAAACCTCATATTCGAGGCGCGGTATCGCGACATTGACCTTAAGGATTTAGTAATGGAAGGCAATAAATCAGAAAGAGGTGAGTAGATGAAAATCCTGGTTCCATTTTTTGCAGTAATCGCGCTTGTTCTGCTTGCCGTTATAGGCACGGCTGCGAACTTGCATTTCCTCTTCGGTGCGGTTATCCCGTATGCGGCTCTGTTTATTTTTATCTTCGGCGTTATTTACAGGGTCTTGAAATGGGCAAAATCACCCGTGCCGTTCTGCATCCCGACGACCTGCGGGCAGCAGAAATCGCTTCCGTGGATTAAACAGAACAAACTCGAAAACCCGTCAGGCACATTGCACGTAATCGGCAGGATGGCCCTCGAAGTGCTTACATTCAGGTCGCTTTTCAGGAATATTAAAGGCGAATTGAGAGACGGCAGCAAATTTGTTTACGGTTCCGACAAGTGGCTTTGGCTCGGCGGCATCGCATTTCATTACGCGTTTTTAATCGTGCTGCTGAGGCATATACGTCTTTTTGCGGAACCGACACCGGCGTATCTGTATATATTAGAGGCATTCGACGGCTTTTTACAGATAGGCATACCGAGGCTTTTCGCCACAGGGGTAGTGCTTCTTGCCGCCGCCGCGTTTTTATTCTTAAGAAGGATTTACGTTCCTCAGGTCCGGTACATCTCTCTTGCAGCCGACTATTTCCCGCTCTTTTTGATCATGGGAATCGCGGCCACCGGAATCATAATGAGGTATTTTTTTAAGACGGACATCGTAGGAGTCAAAGAGCTTGCAATGGGACTGGTGGGTTTCAACCCCGTTATCCCCAAGAGCGTCGGTTCTATATTCTATGTCCACTTGCTTCTTGTGAGCGCGCTTTTCGCTTATTTTCCGTTCAGTAAATTGATGCATATGGGCGGCGTCTTCCTCAGCCCGACAAGAAATATGGTCGCAAACAGCCGTGAGTTCAGGCACGTTAACCCGTGGAATTATCCCGTCAAGGTGCATACCTATGAAGAATACGAGGAAGACTTCAGGGAGAAAATGAAAATGGCTGAAATACCGGTGGAAAAGGAGTAAGTATGGCAAAGTTTACCGCAAAACCAAAAGATCTGATTCACATAGACTTCAAGAATCCCAGAACGGGCTGGATGGATACGCCGGTCGATATAAGGGAGCATATGTACTGCCATCCCACAAAGGCAAAAGACCTCGAGACCGTAGGCTTTCCGAATATTCATGAATGGAGACCGGCAGACGAGAACTGGAATCTCCCTGAAGACTGGAAAGAAACCGTTTTGAACGGCATAAAGGAAAGGCTCCAGAAATACCGCTCGTTCCATGTCTTTATGGATATATGCGTGCGCTGCGGAGCCTGCGCCGATAAATGCCATTTTTATCTCGGAACAGGCGACCCCAAGAATATGCCTGTTTTAAGGGCGGAGCTTTTGAGGTCCGTTTATAGAAAATATTTTACCGCCTCCGGGAAAATATTAGGCAAGACAGCCGGTGCAAGGGAACTGACAGAGGACGTGCTGAAAGAGATATGGTATTACTATTATCAGTGTACCGAGTGCCGCCGATGCTCTGTCTTCTGTCCTTACGGCATAGATCAGGCCGAGATTACAATGATAGGAAGGGAACTCACAAACCTGGTAGGCCTGCAGTTAGGCTGGATAGGAGGCCCCGTAGCGAACTGTTATATGAAGGGCAATCACCTCGGTCTCGAGCCGCATACCATTAAGAGCAATATCGAGATGATGCTCGACGACATAGAGACCATAACAGGCATAAGGATAAACCCCACATTTAACAGGAAGGGCGCCGAAATTCTGTTTGTTACGCCTTCGGGCGACCTGTTCGCCATGCCGGGTATCTATACCGCAATGGGATACCTTATGCTCTTCCACGAACTCGGGCTCGATTATACATGGAGCACTTACGCATCGGAGGGAGGCAACTTCGGATTTTTCTCATCCAACGAGATGGCAAAGAGGCTGAACTCGAAAATTTACGCAGAGGCAAAAAGACTGGGCGTGAAGTGGGTGCTCGGAGGGGAGTGCGGACATATGTGGAGGGTGCTGCACCAGTACATGGATACATGGAACGGCCCGGCGGATTTCCTTGAAGTGCCGAAGTCTCCGATAACGGGAACGGTGTTCGATAATGCGAAATCTGCGAAGATGACCCATATATCGGAATTCACGGCCGATCTGATCAAACACGGCAAGCTTAAGCTCGATAAGAGCAGGAACGATCACCTTAAGGTGACTTTCCATGACTCCTGTAACACATCGAGGGGCATGGGAATGTTGGATGAGCCGAGATATATCATAAAGAACGTCTGCAACCACTTTTACGAGATGCCGGAAAATACCATCAGGGAAAAGACCTTCTGCTGCGGAAGCGGCACAGGTCTGAATGCCTCCGAGAATATGGAGTTGAGAATGAGGGGAGGACTGCCGCGGGCGAACGCCGTCAAATATGTCCATGAACAGCACGGGGTAAATATGCTCGCGAATGTCTGCGCTATCGACAGGGCCACCCTTTCTGCTTCTATGGACTATTGGGTCCCCGGGGTAGGAGTTGCGGGAGTTTCGGAACTCGTCGGCAACGCCCTTGTAATGAAGGGAGAGAAGGAGAGGACTGCCGACTTGCGCGGTGAAACACTTCCGGGAAAGGAGGGCGCTGAATAATGTATAACGGCGGTAAGATTTTAATAGGGATTATCGTTTTTCTGCTCTTTGCCGCATTCCCGTTTTATAACAACATCGGGAAGGTGAGCGCCAAGCCGGAGCCTAAGTTGAATACTCCGGTTATACAGCAGCTTGCCGAGAAGAAATGCGTAGAGCCGAAGGATTTCATGAAGGCCGAGCACATGCAGATGCTTAATGACTGGAGGGACTCGGCAATTAGAGAAGGCAAAAGAACCTACATAAATTCTGAAGGAAAGCCGTTTTACATAAGCCTTCAGAATACATGCATGAACTGCCATTCAAACAAGAAAGAATTTTGCGACAAGTGCCACACTTATGCGGCAGTAAAGCCCTACTGCTGGACCTGTCATATCGAGCCAAAGGAGAAGAGGTCATGAGTATGGATAGAAGAGACTTTTTAAAATTAGCCGGACTTTCAACCGTTGGAATGGGCGCGGGATGGGTGCTGAGCAGGCCCGGAGATATTCTTGAGGCATCCCAGTTCCTGCAGACAAAGGAACTCCTCAATGCAAAGCAGTGGGCGATGGTAGTCGATATCAGGAAATTCAAGACCGTGGAGGATTATAAAAAGGTCATCGACGCCTGTCATAAAATCCATAATGTCCCTGATTTGGGCAATCCTAAGGACGAGGTCAAATGGATATGGTCAGATTCCTTTGATCACGCCTTCCCGGGGCAGGAGAGCGAATACATGCCGGAGGAGATGAAACATAAGCAGTTTGTTCTTCTCTGCAACCATTGCGAAAACCCTCCATGCGTAAGGGTCTGCCCGACAAAGGCGACATTCAAGAGAAAGGACGGCATCACGATGCAGGACCTGCACCGCTGCATAGGATGCAGATACTGCATGGCGGCATGTCCGTTCGGCGCAAGGAGCTTCAATTACCGGGATCCGAGACCGTTTGTAAAGGAGCCGAATGCCGAATATCCGACGAGGATGATCGGCGTGGTGGAAAAGTGCACATTCTGCGAGGAAAGGCTCGCGAAAGGCCTTATGCCGGCGTGCGTAGAGGCGTCCAACGGCGCTTTGATCTTCGGGGATATTACCGACACTAATTCCGAGGTCAGAAAAGTCCTTGCGGATAATTATACGATCAGGCGCAAGTCCGAACTCGGAACACGGCCAAGCGTTTATTACATATTAGACATACCGGGAGGTGACGGAAATGCTTGAGAAGGCTTTAGTCGGCACTAAGAAATACTGGACATGGGTGTTCTTCCTGTTTGCCGTTATAGGTGTCGGAGCCGTTGCTTACATGCAGCAGTTCAACTACGGCTTGGGACTGACCGGCTTGAGCAGGGACGTCTCTTGGGGATTGTATATAGGGCAGTTTACCTTCTTAGTCGGAGTGGCGGCTTCGGCGGTAATGCTCGTTATACCCTATTATCTCCATGACTTTAAAAAATTCGGGAAGATAGTCATACTGGGTGAGTTTTTAGCAGTTTCCGCGGTTACAATGTGCATATTGTTTATTTTTGTGGATATGGGGCAGCCGATGAGAATCATGAACGTTATGCTGCATCCTACTCCAAACTCTGTCATGTTCTGGGACAGCGCAGTGCTTGGCGGTTACCTGATGCTTAATATAATCATAGGCTGGGCAACTCTGCACGCGGATAAAAAGGGTGTGAGCCCTGCTCCTTGGGTAAAGCCGCTGATATACCTCTCGATACCATGGGCGGTCAGCATCCATACCGTTACGGCGTTTTTGTATGCAGGACTTCCGGGCAGGCATTTCTGGTTGAGCGCCGTAATGGCAGCCAGATTCCTTGCGTCGGCATTCGCAGG
>Ga0209317_1000746_pt1 | contig 35587 bp, 34 predicted proteins | sample RifGroB2_FD_183994 | JGI IMG/M metagenome (GOLD analysis project Ga0209317, IMG submission 183994) | Soil microbial communities from Rifle, Colorado, USA - Groundwater B2 (SPAdes) (version 2) | ecosystem: Environmental > Terrestrial > Soil > Unclassified | place: Rifle, Colorado | collected... | reverse complement strand
CTCCCCGTCCGGCCCCGCCATTGTCCTCTCGAAATGCTGCGGTTCACCCTCCAGGGCACCTCGGACATGCGGCTCGTTTTTCGCGAACAGCTCTTCACCCAGCAATTCCCGCATGGTGATGCCGAGCATCTCCTCACGGATCTTGCCGAACCACTCCTGGTACGCCTTGTTGGCGAAACTCAGGCGAAGCTCGCCGGTCCAGTAGCCGACCAGGCCGGGGAGCTGGTCGGTCAGCATGCGCAGGAAACGCTCGCTGGCGCTGAGGGCGTTCTCGATCAGCTGTCTCTCGGTGATGTCCTCGGTGAAGATGACGATGCCGCCCACCTGGCCGAGTGACTCGTACCAGGGGCGGATTTCCCACCGAACATACTGTACCGAGCCGTCGGCGCGCACGAACCGCTCCGCTTTCTCGGAAAGGATCTCGCCGGCAAGCCCGCGCCGGTGGAACTCCTTCCACCGCTCCGGTATCTCAGGAAACACCTCGTAGTGGGAAAGCCCCACCAGGTTCCGATCCCCAAGGGCGTACATGGTCTGCCAGCGGCGGCTCACCTGGAGGTAGCGCATGTCGCGGTCGAACATGGCAAGCGAGGCAGGGGCATATTCGAAGAAGAAGCGAAGATGGGCGTTCTTTTGGCGGATGGCGTCTTCCTGTCGCTTCCGCTCGGAGATATCCCGGACCACGGCGATGATTCTGTCGGTACCCCGGGTCGTGATCTTTCTTAACGAGACCTCGGTCCAGAACAGCTCCCCTCCCTTTTTGCGGCAAAGCCATTGAAAGACCTGGGGCCCCTCAGAGAGCGACTTGCGCAGCTTCTCGATACCCTCCGGCTGCGAATAGGGGGGCTTCCCTTCGGATATGTCGCCGACATGGGCCGTCAGCGCTTCCTCGCGCAGATAACCGAAGATCTCAAGCATGCGGTCGTTTACGTCCAGTATTGCGCCGCTTTCAGGGTCGTGGACCAGTATTGCTTCGTTGGTGGCGTTGAGTATGGCCTGGTAGTTTTTCAGGCTCTCGATACGCTCGGCATCGGCGACGGAGAGCTGCCGCAGGAAGCGGTTGATCAGGAAGAAAAGGAGTGTCGCAGTGCAGAGGATGAAGAGAAAACCCTTGGCGACGGCGATCCTTACCAGTGTGGCTTTGTCTTCGACAAGCCAGTCGATGACCATGTCCGAGCCGTAGATCCAGGCCAGTCCGAAAAGCGTGTAGATCGCTACGATCTTCGCCGTTTCAATCCGGCGCTTTTGAGAAATCTGGTGATTCATGTTCCTCCGAATCCTGGCTCTCCGGTCGTGCTAAGGGTGCAGGGCAACCATGCTACCGAAAGGGAATGGAAAAGTCTTCTGTAAACGTAAACGGGGCAGACGCTGCTTCACCTGCCTCGGTCAGAGCTATGCCGGCCCCGGATTGGTGGGCGGGGGAAAAAGCAACCTCACCACGGTCCCCTCCCCGGGGGCGCTGGCCACGGACACGCTTCCGCCATGCAGGGTCATGATGGAGTGGACGATGGCGAGCCCCAGGCCGCTCCCCTGGTTGTAGATCTGCCGGGCCTGCGGCGAACGGAAGAAACGGTCGAAGATGCGCGGCAGTTCGGCGGGATCGATCCCAATGCCGCTGTCTTCGACGGCGATCTCCACCCCCCCGTCATCGGTCGACCGGATGTTGATGCCGATCCGGCCGGAGTTCGGGGTGTAGTGCAATGCGTTCGAGATGACGTTGCCGACGGCGCGCTGGAACAGTTGGGGGTCGACGCTGACGCTGCCGCTTCCTTTTATGGAGATGACAGTCTGCTGCTCGTCCGCCACGTTTTGGTAGTACTCCACCAGCGTTTCCACCTCCTGCCTGACGTCTATCGGCTGCGGCAGGTGTGTCTGGTCCGGACGAGCCAGGAACAGGATGTCCCCAACCACGCGGGAGAGCCGCTCGTACTCCTCGATGCTCGATTCGATGATGTCCCGGTACTCTTCCTCGGTGCGTGCCCTCGACAGGGCGACCTCCGCCTCCCCCCGCAGGTTGTTGATCGGCGTGCGCAGCTCATGGGCCAGGTTGGCCGAGAATTCGGAGAGCCTGGCAAATGATTCCTCAAGCCTCGCCAGCATGCCGTCCAGCGCCAGGGTCAGCTGGTCCAGTTCCTTGGGCCAGTTCGCCGTCCTCACCCGCTGGTGCAGTTCCTCCTCCGTGATGCGCGCCACCTTGCCGGCCATCTCCTGCAGCGGCTTGAGTCCCCTCCTGGTGATCAGGACGCCAAGCGCCGCCGCCAGGAGCACCCCGATCAGTACGGCGGCGCCGGTCCTGATCAGGTATTTCGACATCAGTTCATCCTCGTCCGTGATGTCCAGGGCGACTTGGACCAGCCGGTAGTGGGCATCGCCGTGCCGTCCGGCCCAGGCCGTGTTCAGCAGGTAGTTCTTGTCACCGGCTGTCCGGTGCTTGGTGCTGCGCCCGATCCCTTCGTCGGCGGTCACAGCGGGTGGGAAGAGTTCGACCCCCAATTCCGACATCCCCGGCGACTGGAGCAGGGTGCGTCCTTGCTCATCCTGCACGCGTATCAGGTGACGGGTCTCCCCGGCGCTGCCGGAGGGTATCTGGTCCTTCAGGGCGTCGGGATGCCTGGCGACGATCTCGCGCAGGATATGGATACGCTCCGCAACGAAGTCGTCGTCTTCGTAGGCGAGATCCTTGGAGAGCGCCTTGAACTGGAAGTAGTTGGTGCAGAGGAGGATCAGCAGGGTGCTGACCAGGTAGAACCCCACCAGGCGTGTGGTGATCGAGGTCGATGCCTTGGCCTCAGGCTGTTTCGTCATCGAGGACATAGCCGACCCCCCTGATGGTGTGGATGAGCTTTGTCGGGAAGGGGTCGTCCACCTTTTTCCTGAGCCTGCGGATCGCCACGTCGACCACGTTCGTGTCGCTGTCGAAGTTGATTCCCCAGACCTGCTCCGAGATGGTAGTGCGGCTAAGCACCTCGCCGCGCCGGCGCAGCATCAGGGCCAGCAGCTGGAACTCCTTCACCGTGAGGTCGAGGGACGTGCCGCCGCGCCTCGCCTTGTGCCGGGGGAGGTCCAGTTCCAGGTCCGCCACCCTCATCGACTCGGACTGCTGCAGCGGGTGCCTGCGCAGGATGATCCGTATCCGGGCCAGAAGTTCGGAAAAGGCGAAAGGCTTGACCAGGTAGTCGTCCGCGCCAAGCTCCAGGCCATGCACCCGGTCGTGCACCGCGTCGCGGGCGGAGAGGAATATGACCGGGACCTCGTTTCCGGCCGCGCGCAGCTCCCTGATGACGGACCATCCTCCCTTGAGGGGGAGCATGACGTCGAGGATGATGAGGTCGTACGACTCGGTGCCGGCCAGATGCAGCCCGTCCTCGCCGTCGTTGGCGATATCCACGCTGAAGCCGCTTTCCGTAAGGCCTTTCTTCAGGTAATTGGCAGCTTTTTGCTCGTCTTCGACAACCAGGATGCGCATCCGTCTCCACCTTTGCCTTTTGCTGTAGGGTCCCCGCCACTATACCGACACAGGCACCCGCAGTTCAAGGAGTAATTGGGATGATGCCACTCCTCGCCTGGAGTTCACCTAACCCTTCAGTTTTCGGAAGGCGAACCGATTAGAACGTCAAATGAGTCGGGGCAGGGATGGGGGGGCTGGGGCGGGACTTTCGGACACGGCGCTGTCGCGGCGTGCCTGCTGGTCGGGGTTCGTCTTGCTGTTTTATCCCTTGGTGCTAGGGTTTTGGGGGTATTGTGCGGCCTGCACAAACATCAGGCAAAGGAAAGGACGCATCATGATGTTGATAAACATGCCACTACTGATGATTTTCGCCCTGCTTTTCATTGGCTGTTCCCCGTCCGATTCCGGCAAAAGCGCCAAGCCGGGCGCAGCTCCTGCCGCTGTATCCGGGAGCGCAGCCGAGGGGACGGCAATAGAGCTTACCCCTTCTCCGGAGGGTTTCCCTCTTGGACTTTCCACATCGGAGGGGTTTGCGCTGCACCTCTTCGAATCCCCAAGCGACGGCCAAGGCTTCAAGAAGTTCCCCCCTGAGACGGGTTCCAAACGCTACTACGATGAATTCACCCTTGCGGGGCAGAAGCACTTGGTCATCACTGAGGAGTCGGACCCGCCCAGGTTCTATTTCGACGAGAACCGAAACGGCGATCTGACCGACGACCGTTCGCCGTTCCAGGGGGAGAAGCCGGGGCTGATCCCCAACCACTACTCCATCCAGGTCCTTTACCAGGAGGAACGGGTGGTAGCGCCGTACCGGCTCTGGATGTTCGGCAGCAACATGGGAGGCGTCCGTTTCTACCCCGCTTGCCACTGGCACGGCACGCTGACCGTTAGCGGGACCCCCTACAAAGTGGTGGCCTTCGACGGCAACTCCGACGGCGACTACTCCAACGACCCGGTGGTCATCGATGTGGACGGGAATGGAAAGGCGGAGGATGGGGAGAAACTCGTCCCCGGCGCCAGCATCGATATTGCCGGAGAGCAGGTGAAGCTGCTTTCCATATCCCCAAGCGGCTTGACCGTCCGTTTCGAGCTGTGAAGCTCGTCCGCGTTCTCAGGAGGAATGCATGGACCAGTTGACGATTTCCTGCCCATCTTGCGGTTTCTCGCGCCATGTGCCCGGGGACCGGGTGCCGGATGCAACGTGCCAGGTGACTTGCCCACAGTGCAAGTCCTCCTTCGCTTTCAGTAAACCGGGTCCTCCCCCCCTACCGCCGGCAGACCCGTCCCCCCCGGCCCCAGCGCCCCCGCAGGCGCCCGCTGACCGTCAGACAGGTCAGACAGGTCAGACAGGTCAGACAGGTCAGACAGGTCAGACGCCGCCGTCACAACCGCCGCAGCCGAAGCCGCAGCCGAAGCCGCAGCAACCGCCCGGCACCTCGATCGGCAGCGCTGCCGCGTCGCGGATGGCCCAACGGTCGAGGCCTGCTCCCCCCCGGGAACTCACGGATGTGGGCGGGCTTTTCAGGGAGAGCTGGGAGGTGTTCCAGCGCAGGTTCTCCACCCTGATCGGGCTCTTCCTGCTCAGTGTGATCGCCTTCATCGCACCCGCTGGAGCGGTGGTCGGGTTGGGCCTGGTCGCCGGCAAGGCGTTTGGCGAAGTTGCCATAGTTGTTGCCGGTGTGGCCGGCTTTGCGGCGAGCCTGTACCTGGGGTTTCGCTGTTTCGCGGGTTTCCTGCATGCTGTGGCCGATGAACAGCTCTCCGTGAAGGATGCGCTGGCCGAGGGGGAAGGGATGGTGGGGGGGCTGATGTGGATCGGCTTTCTGGCCGGCTTCATCATTACGGGCGGTTTCCTGCTCTTCATCATACCGGGCATGATCTTCACCGTGTGGTTCTGCTTCGCCCAGTTCGTACTGGTCCGGGAGGACTATCGCGGCATGGACGCCCTGCTGAAGAGCAGGGAATACATCAGGGGCGACTGGTTCAACGTCGCCCTCAGGCTCTTGCTGGTGTGGGCAGCCTCGCTGCTGATCGGCGCCATACCCTTTGCCGGGCCGATCCTCAGCATCGTCTTTATCCCTTACGTCACCATATTCCACTACCTCATCTACCGCGATCTTGCCGAGATGAAGGGGGACGTGCCGTTTCCCTGCGGCGTTGGGGACAAGGTAAAGTGGCCGGGGGTGGCGCTGCTCGGCATGGTGCTGGTGCCGGTGGCGTTGATCTCGGTGGTAGGCGTCTCGCTTCTTGGCCCGCTCGCGCAGTTCGTCTCCCGGGAGGGGATCACGCTGCAAAGCGGTTCTCCGGGCCGGTCAGCGGGCTCGGACGACCAGGGGCTCAGGGTGATAACTTTCCCGCAGAGTGAACTGCCACAGGAGGACGCGACGGCTTTGCAGCCGGGAGACTCAACTGTCCCTGCCTCGCAAGGCTTTTCAGATGATCCGCAGCAGTCGTTGTCGGATAGCGAAGAGGAGCCGGAAGACCTTCACGTCTTCATCTATGCGGTCAACTACACGGGAACGATCAGGGTGAACGGCAAGCCGCTACGCGAGATGGAGGGTAAGACCGACATGCAGTACAACTACAACACGGATGGCCGTTCGTTCCGCTATGGACAGAACCAGATAGAGGTGGACTACGCCGAACTCCCGTCGCACCAAGAAGGCTTGCTCGGGGTGAAGATCAAGGTGTCGCGCAACCGGAGTGGCAATGCGACAGAAACACTCGGTGAATGGAGATTCGAGGAAAAGGGGCAAGGGAGCAAGAGCTTCACCCTCGACATCCCGAAGTAAGGTATTGCCAGGAAAAGGGAAAGGAAAAGGGCTTGCAGCGGGTGGCTGCAAGCCCTTTGTTGTTTTTCCGGGGTGTTTCTTCTTTATATCCGGAACTGGTTCACCAGCCGCTGCAGTTCGGAGGCGTTGCCGCGCAGCCTGTCTGCCGCCATGGCGGATTCGTGGGCTCCCTGGGATGTCTGCTGCACCACCTGGGTGATCTGCACCATGTTGCTGGATATCTCGCTGGTCGTTGCGGTCTGCTCCTCGGCGGCGGTAGCGACCTGGTTGATCTGCATGGCGACGCTGTTGATCTGCTCCAGGATCTCCTGCAGTGCCCTGCCGGATTTCGCAGCCTCCGCGGTGCCGGATTTTACCTGCTGTACCCCCTCCTCCATGGCGCAGACTGCCTCTTTGGTCTCGCTCTGGATCGCCTTGATCATCCCGCCGATCTCCCTGGTGGCCCTGGTAGTACGTTCGGCCAGGGCGCGTACCTCGTCAGCGACCACGGCAAATCCGCGCCCCTGCTCCCCGGCCCGCGCCGCCTCGATGGCTGCGTTCAGCGCAAGCAGGTTGGTCTGGTCGGCGATGTCCTCTATGGTCCCGACGATCGCGCCGATCTGGTCGCTGCGCTCTCCCAGACTCTCCACGGTCTTGGCGGTCTCCTGCACCTTGACCGCGATCTGCCCCATGGCGGTTACCGTTTTCTCTACCACTTCCGCGCCGTTTTGGGCCGTTTGCGATGCCCGCCTTGCGCCTTCCGCGGCCATCTGGCAGTTCAGGGCTATGTCGGCGGAGGTGGCCGACATTTCCTCTCCGGCTGTGGCGACCGTGCCGGCTTGAGAGGCGACCTGCTCTGCTCCTGTGGCGATCTGCTCCGAGGTGGAGTGCAGCTGGTTGGAGGCCGTAGCCACCTGGCCTGAGGTGTCTGCCACCTTGCTGATGGTGGCGCGCAGGTTCTCGGCCATGCTCCCCAAGGCCGTCATCAGCTGGCCGGTCTCATCAGTGGAGGTCACCTTTATGTCAACCGTCAGGTCGCCCCCCCCGATATCGTTGGCCTTGGAAACGGCATCCCTGAGCGGTACGGTGAGCATGCGCGCGATGACCAGGCCGCCGGCAACGGCAAGGAACGCGCCTGCAACGACCAGGACTATCATGAGCACAGAGGCGGCCCTTGCGATATCCGTATTGCTCTCCGCCGTGATTCTTGCCTGTTCGGTTTTCGACTCCATCAGCTTGTTCATCAGTTCCTGCTGGTGCAGGGCGGCCCTCTTGGCCTCTCCGTACAGCAATTCGCGCGCCTCGGCCTGCTTGCCGGTCTTGAACAGTTCCATCGCCTTCTCGGTATGGGCCACGTACACCTTGCGCGAATCCTCAAACTCCTTGAAAACCGTGCGACCTTCGTCGGTCAGGATGGTCTTTTTGAATTTATCCGAGTAGTCATCGATCTCACTGCGCAGTTTGGCTATTGCTTCCATGTCTGACTGTCTTTCAGCCTCGTTAGTTGAATCTATCGAGTCACGCAAGTTGATCCGGATTCTTTGAAACGATACCGACATTCTGGCCAGGTACTCCAGGGGCACGGTGACCTTTTCATACATTACCGTATCAGCCCTGTCAATCTGATGGATCTTGAAGATTCCGACAGCGCCTACTATTGCGCCGATTGTGGCTACTACTATGAAACCTAGTAACAACTTTGTTCCGACACTTAAATTTTTAAACATGGTTCTCTCCATTTTCACAGTGTGGTTTCTATCATTTGAATATAGCACAATTCAAATGGCGTGGTGGTATAGGTCAAGAATGTATACGAAGCAAGTTTTTGTAGTATCGGTGCATCCGGATCAAACTTTATCGCTGCAGTATTTTTTTATATTAATTCGAACAGCACAAACGTTTTTCCAATGATGCCGTGCGATGCTTCAATCGGCTATTGCCGGCCATCCGTGTAATTCTCCGCTTCGGTAACCGGTCAGGTAAAAGGATGCGGATGCAACATAGCATCCTCCGGATTTTTATCTCCTCCCGCTTTGCATTACAATTTTTTTATGGCAGGATTTTAACGTTTGTTTGCTGGTAGCTTGCGGAGCATTTGTAGCGGGTTTTCCTTGCGAAGCCCTCCACAGAGAGTGCCGGTACCGCGGTAACAGGTTATTGGTCTAAACGATCATCGCGAGAGGAGAAGGCCATGCCCCGTTCCATCTTCAGCTACATCTACCCCCCGGGGTGTTTCGGACTGCCGGAACTGCAAGACAACCGCTGCGCGCTTTGCGGCAATACCCGGATGGACTGCGCCTGCACTGAGTGCGACCATCCCGTGATAACCGATGGCAAGGAAGGGATCTGCGGGGTGCGGGGGTGTCTCGAGCACCTGCTCGATCGTGAACTTCTGGCCCGGATAGAGATCCTGGACCACCAGCTTGAAAATCTCCGGAAGGAGGCGGCTCGCAGGGAGACACCGACCATGCCGTGCCCGGAGTGCGGGGAGGTGCAGATGATCAGTATCTACAACAACGGTCCCTATGCCTGCCATGGCTTATTCTATGCGGGGGAAAAGCACGGCTGGATCAAGAAGGGGCAGAATTGAACAGATCTCGACTACGCCATCCTCTGCTGTCCCATCTCTATATGACTACAGCAAAAGGGCTTACGATCACAGACGGTAAGCCCTTTTGTCATGCAGTAAGCAGAAGCTGTGGCACATGTTGAAGGCAGCACGCCATCGCTGTTAAGCAGAGCCGACCACAACGAACGTATAGGAGGTCCACATGAATGTGCGCGAGAAAAACCTCATCCTGTCTCCCGGCTGGCTGATCACGGCAGTTGTCACCTTTGTCCTTGGGTTTGCCGTGCTCGGCTACCTCGCTTACAGGAACACGACGGATCAACCTCCTCTTCCCCGGGTGGTGAGGGGGGGAGATGGCACGGTGCTGTACACAGGGGCCGACATCATGGAGGGGCAGCACCTGTTCCAGAAATACGGTCTCATGCAGTATGGCACCCTCTTCGGCCATGGGGCGTACCTGGGGCCCGATTTCACAGCCCAGTACCTGCGCGTCAGCGGGGAAAAGGCGCACCTGTCCTACCGGGGGGAAGGGCTTTCTCCGGCCGATTCGGCTGAGCGGGTCCGGGCGGAGGCCAAACGCAATACCTATGATCCCGCCACCGGTGCCATAACGTTTACCCCCGCACAGGCAGTTGCCCACGGGGAGATGATCGCGTATTACCGGGGGTGGTTCGGTCCGTACCGGACGCAGCAGGGGTTACGGCGTCCTTACCTGCAGGACCCGGAGGAGGTACGAAAACTCACCGCGTATTTCTCCTGGGCCGCCTGGCTGAGTGCGGCCAGTCGTCCCGGTACCAACCACTCCTACACCAACAACTGGCCTTCGGACGACCTCGCCGGGAACCAGCCGACCCCGGGCGTACTGATGTGGAGTGTCATCAGCCTGGTGGCGCTCTTGTGCGGGACAGGCCTGATCCTTTTTGTCTTCGGCCGCTACGAGTGGCTTGGGTGGCACGGCGCGGAGGAAGAGGCGGCCCGAACGGTTCATGTCCCGGAGGAGTTGCAGCTTACCCCGTCACAGCGCACCGTGGCCTGGTACTTCCTTGTCGTTGCCGGGCTGTTTCTCCTGCAGGGGATGCTGGGCGGGGTGAACGCGCATTACCATGTCGAACGCGCGGGATTTTACGGCATTTCCCTGGCCGACTGGCTCCCCTACAACCTGTCACGGATGTGGCATGTGCAGCTGGCGCTGTTTTTCGTCGCATCGAGTTTTCTCGCCATGGGCATTTTCCTCACGCCGATGATCGCGGGAAAGGAGCCGCGGCACCAGGACAAGCTGTCCCTGGTCCTTTTGGGTGCCCTGGTGGTTGTGGTCGTAGGGAGCCTGGGTGGAGAGGCGGTCAGCCTGAAGGGCGCGATCCCCACCAGCGGACCCTGGTTCTGGGTGGGATCGCAGGGGTGGGAATACCTTGACCTGGGGCGGTTCTGGCAGATCCTTTTGACCGCCGGCATGCTCATATGGCTGGTGATCCTGATACGCGGCATGCAGGAAAGGCTCAGGGGAGAACATCCGGGGAACATGCCGTGGCTCTTCATCTACAGCGCCGCATCCATCCCGCTGTTCTATGCCGCGGGGATGCTGTACGGCAAAGGAAGCCAGTTCAACCAGATAGAATTCTGGAGATTCTGGGTGGTCCATCTCTGGGTGGAGGATTTCCTGGAACTCTTCACCACCATCATGGTGGCCTACGTGTTCCTGCTGCTCGGAGTGGTGCGGGCGCGGGTGGCAACCACCATCATCTACCTCGACATCATCCTCTATTCCATCGGCGGCGTTATAGGGACCATGCACCATCTTTACTTCAGCGGCACGCCTGAAATCCACATGGCGCTGGGGGCCTTCTTCTCCGCCATGGAGGTGATCCCCCTGCTGCTGCTCACCTACGAGGCATGGAAGTTCATGAGGCTGGGGGCGCCGGCGGGGAGCTCCATGCTGAGCACCACCGGAGACGTGTTCCCCCACAAGTGGGCGGTGATGTTCCTGATAGCGGTCGGCTTCTGGAACTTCCTCGGCGCAGGGGTGTTCGGTTTCCTGATCAACCTCCCCATCGTGAGTTACTACGAGATCGGCACCCAGTGGACAGCCAATCACGGCCATGGTGCGATGATGGGGGTCTACGGGATGCTTTCGCTTGGGTTTTTCATGTTCGTCGCGCGCTACTTCCTCCCCTTGGACCGCGCCAGCAACAGGGCTATGGGGATTGCCTTCTGGTGCACCAATCTGGGGCTTGCGTGGATGATGTTCGTCAACCTTTTTCCCGTCGGGATGCTCCAGTTGAACCAGATACTGGCCACCTCCTACTGGGACGGGCGGGAACCGGAGTTTTTCATGCAGCCCCTGGTGCGGCTGTTCGAATGGCTGCGCCTCCCCGGCGACGTGATCTTCCTGGCCGGGATACTCCCCGTCGTGTACCTTGCCGTACGCATGTTCCTGAACCGTAACCGTCAACAGCCGTCGCTCGCGCAAGACAAGGGCCGGGAGGCAAAATCGACGGACTCGGCCAGCCTTTAAATCAAACGAAAAGCCCGAAGGCCACGGCGATCTCCTGCCTGGCCTTCGGGTCCCGCATCGTATCGACTCCCCGCAGTAGTACCTCACCCCATCATGAGACCGGTTGCAGAACGCCCTTCTTGCCTTGCCTGGATGTTTTCTGCCGTCTCCGGGTCATCGAACAAGCGGCAGGGGGGGCATGAGATACCGCTTGCAAGCGAGCTGAATATCTGCGACAACCAGCAAACCGGACCACCCGGATAACATGCGACCTGACAGGAAAACGACATGGAACCACGCATACTGCTTCAGCAGATGTTTGAAGCTGCCGTACGATCTGCCCGACCTGAATCATGCATCCCCGAGCACCTTCCCGCCCCCCCTTCGGGAAAGCTGATCGTCATAGGCGCCGGCAAGGCATCGGCGGCGATGGCCCGCGCCTTCGAGGACGTCTGGGAGGGGGAGATCGCCGCCGGGCTCGTGGTGACCCGCTACGGGTACGAGGTCCCCTGCCGGCGGATCGAGATCGTAGCCGCGGCGCATCCTGTGCCCGACGAGGCCGGGTGCGCCGCCGCGGCGCGCATGCTCGATCTGGTGCAGGGGCTTACGCCGGAGGACCTGGTGCTCTGCCTCATCTCCGGAGGCGGCTCGGCCCTCCTCCCCCTTCCTCTTGACGGGGTGAGCCTGGAAGAAAAGCAGGAGCTCAGCCGCGAACTCCTGAGATCGGGGGCGAGCATCGGCGAGATCAACTGCGTGCGGCGGCACCTCTCTGCCATCAAGGGGGGAAGGCTCGCCGCCGCCTGCCATCCGGCGCGCGTGATCACGCTCGCCATATCGGACGTCCCGGGGGACGGCCCCGCCGACATCGCCTCTGGCCCGACGGTGGCCGATGCGACGAGCTGTGCCGATGCGCTCGCCATCATACGGCGCTACCGGATATCCCTCCCCGACCGGATGCTGCAGCGCTTCCAAAGCGGTGCGGGGGAGTCTGTAAAGCCGGGCGATCCGCGGCTCGCTTACGCCGACTACCGTTTGATAGCGACTCCCCAGGCCGCGCTTGAGGCTGCGGCGAAGGTGGCGCGCGAGCATGGGGTAGCGGCCCATATCCTGAGCGACCGGATGGAAGGAGAGTCAAAGGATGTCGGGAAGGTCATGGCGGGCATGGCGTTGCAGGTGGCCAGGCGGAACCAGCCGTTTGCCGCTCCCTGCGTGCTGCTATCCGGTGGGGAGACGACCGTGACGGTGCGCGGCAACGGGCGCGGCGGGCCCAACGTCGAGTTCCTCCTTTCCCTGGGAGTGGCGCTCTCCGGGGAGAAGGGGATCTATGCCCTTGCCGGGGATACGGACGGGGTGGACGGCCAGGAGGAAGTTGCCGGGGCCTGGCTGGCCCCGGACACATTACGGCGGGCCTGGGAACAGGGGGTCAACCCCAAGGCCAGCCTGGACGACAACGACGGGCACGGCTTTTTCCGGAGTCTGGGAGACTCGCTGGTGACCGGGCCGACGCTCACCAACGTGAACGACTTCAGGGCAATACTGATCACGACAAAGTGAGTTGCTCCAGGTGATCAGATCCTGCTGAGCAGGGCGCAGAACTTCTCCCCCAAAACTGCAACTTCCTTCTCGATCCGCTGGTCCGGGGCTCCGATGGAAACCGGACCGAAATGCCCCGCCCCGGTGATCCCCTGCACGATGCAGCCGTGAATCAGGAATGCCTTGAGGATGTCGAGGACCACGAGATCGCCCCCGCCGCCGATCATCGCCTCGGACGTGAAAGCTGCCGCCAGCTTCCCGTCGAGTTTCTTGAAGTACTTGATGCTGTCGTCTATGAACTTCTTCACCGGCCACGCCATGGTCCCGAAATAGTTGGGGGACCCGACTATGAAACCGTCGTAGGAGGGGAGGCTGTCGATATCTACCTCCTGAACGGGAATCAGATCCGCCTGGACTCCGTGTGACTGGAGATAGTCGGCTATCATCTGCGCCATCTTCTGGGTGTTGCCGCTCTGAGAGTAATACGTGACCAGCGCCTTTTTCATTTCATCCTCCTTCTGTTATTGGTGCAAACGAAGACCCACCCTTTGGCAACGGTAACTTTACCTGCAACAGTCCGGATCGCAATCCGGCCTGTTGGCGCGCTTGGAAGTTTAGGGGGAAGTCGCATTGGCTCAAATGTTGACCAATTTTAATGCAATCTGCTATGCTGTGGTCAAGGTAAAGGCTAAAGACTTCGGCAGGAAAGGGGTGCTCTATGAAAAGGTTAGTTTTGTTGTGTTCCCTGATGCTCGTTTCGCTGACCTTCGGGTGCGAGACTCGCGGCGGGAGTGCCGTCGGCGGGGCCTTAGGCGGAGCGGCGGTCGGTACCGGGGCGTATGAATACAAGGCCCATCGCGAGATGCAGCAGCTTGAAGAGGATTATAAGGCCGGCAGGATCAACCAGAACGAATACAAGATCCGGAAAGATCAGATCCAGAGGGGCTCCATATTGCAGAAATAAGGACAACCGGGGCAGACAGGGAGAGGAAGAAAGGCAAATACCCCGCTTCTTTTCAAGCGGGGTATTTGTTTGACATGATGACGGCAGAGGAACCATCCGTTTTTGGCGGCGCCTATGCCGTCAATCCCCTGGTGATCAGAGGTGCCCTTAATCATAGCGTGCGCGGGTCGGGGCATCGGACAGGGTCGCTTCGAGGAGCGGCTTCCAGGCCGGCTCTTCCCAGGTGCCGAGCCGGGTGTGCATCTCGAAGTAGTTCTCGGGAACAGGGTGCGTCCCCACCACGACCTTCACCCCATGGCGTTTTTCGAGGAAGGATCTGAACGCCGCTATGGAGGGGCAGGGAGGATAGCCGACGACCATGCCGGTAGCCAGATGGATGACCTGCGCCCCGTTTTTGACCATCTCCTCGCCTGCATACTCCACGTTGCCGCCGGGGCATCCGTCGCAGGTCGTGAAGCCGACCAGCTCGACTTCCGTCCCCGCGTAGGCGCTGAACGCGCCCTCACTGTTCTTCATCGCCCTGAGACACTTCCCGCCCGCGCAACAGCGGTAACGATGGCAGATGATTATTCCGACCTTGGTACTGGGATCCATAGCGGCTCCTTTGCCTGCGCCAGGAAGTTCCTGCTTCTCCCCGTTATGCGGTCACCCCGAAGAGCCTCGTGCGAATGGCCGGGATGATGTCGAGCGGATCGGGGAGCTTTCCCTGCTCGTGCCGTGAAAAGATCAATTCGTCATCCAGGTAGACCGCGAATTCTCCGGACCGGGCATCTTTCCTGAGTTCTACAACCAGATTCCATCCTGTCTGCTCAATCGCGCTGGCCAGACCGGCCGCTATCGGGTACTGGCTTCAGGAGGGGCAAAACTGTATTTTCACCTTCATGGTCGGACTCCCATTTTCTCTGTGTGCTGTGTGGGTTAAGGCCCGTAGCGCGTCGCAGGCTCGTTGTCGCAGCGATGGGTCGGGGATAATGTGTATATGCACACAATAGCATTCAACATTTTGAATGTCAACGCGCTTTCAGCAGCTCCGGAGGGGAAGCCGCTTGACATTCAAACTTCTGCATGTGATATTGTGCATATGCACATATGTTCGCGTTTCGCATCTCAAAAGGCAGACCGGCTCTGTCGGGGGTATGGCGTGGCAGGTGAAAAAAGGGATTACGCATTTTCCGCATTGACCGGGGCCATTCTGGAAAGCATCTCCGACGGGGTATTTACGGTCGATCTGGAGTGGCGCGTCACCTCCTTCAACCGGGCGGCGGAAGAGATCACCGGAATACCGCGGGAGGAGGCATTGGGACGGCTTTGCTCCGAGGTGTTCAAGTCGAGCATGTGCGAGGCGGAATGTGCGTTGCGGCGCACCCAAAAGAGCGGTAAGCCGATCATCAACAAGTCGGGGTACATCATCGATGCCGAGGGGGACCGTATCCCCGTCAGCGTCTCTACCTCCGTGCTCTATGACGAGGAGGGGAAGGTGATCGGTGGTGCCGAGACCTTCCGTGACCTGAGCGAAATTGAGGCACTGCGCAAGGAACTGGAAGGGCGTTTCCGGGTGGGCGACCTGGTCAGCCAGAGCCCGGCCATGCGCCCTGTGTTCGACATGCTCACCTCGCTGGCCGGCAGCTCGACCACCGTGCTCATACAGGGAGAAACCGGAACCGGCAAGGAGCTTCTGGCCAAGGCCATTCACGGCATGGGCTCGCGTGCGAAGAAACCGTTTGTGGCGGTCAACTGCGGGGCGCTGCCCGATACGCTGCTCGAGTCCGAGCTGTTCGGGTACAAGAGGGGAGCCTTCACCGGCGCGGCCCAGGACAAGCCGGGCCGTTTCGCACTGGCCGGTGACGGGACGCTGTTTCTGGACGAGATCGGAGAGATAAGTCCTGCGCTTCAGGCGCGGCTTCTGCGCGTGCTGCAGGAACACAGCTATGAACCCTTGGGCGCGACCCGGTCGGAAACGTCCAAAGCCCGCATCCTGGTCGCGACCAACAGGGACCTGGCCGCCATGGTGAAAGAGGGGACCTTCCGCCAGGACCTCTATTACCGGATAAACGTCATTTCCCTGGAATTCCCCCCCCTGCGCAAACGCAAGGAGGATATCCCTCTCCTGGTGGAGCACTTCGTCGAGCGCTTCAACCGTCTCCAGAAAAAGGAGATAACGGGGTTCACGCCGGGTGCGTATTCGCTGCTGATGGCCCACGACTGGCCCGGCAATATCCGCGAACTGGAGAACGTCGTTGAGCGGGCCTTCGTGCTCTGCGCGGCCAAATGGATCGGGCAAGAGCACCTTCCCGCAGCGCTGACGGGATGCAGGCCTGAGGCTGCCGGGGAAGGCGGCATGGAGTCGGCCAAACGTGCCGCGGAAGAACAGATCATCCTGGGCGCACTGGAGCGAAACAGGTTCAACCGGGCTGCCGCTGCACGAGAGCTCGGTATCCACAAGACCACGCTGTATCGCAAGATGCAGTCGCTGGGCGTCCCCCTTCCGGAACAAAACGGCCGTTCGTCCCGAAGCCCGCGATAGGTGCACTTTCGCACCGATCCGATCCTGTACATGGTTGCAGAAGTGCGACCATCCGGAATGATCCCCTGTCGGCGTCTCCATAGATTTGCTTTTAATAACGGCACCTTGTGACGTATTGGCCACAGATCCCTCGGCTGGCGTGTCTATTGCTATGTATATGGGTACGAACTCAAATGGAGCGACCGCATGAGAGCAGTGTTCACGATATGGAACGACCGGATCGCACCCGTCTTTGATGTGGCTGGACAGGCCCTTTTGGTCGTGTCGGAGAACGGCGCGCCGCCTACCGAGGAGATCTTTCCGCTATCCAAAAGTTCGGCGCTGGCAAAGGTTGCCACCCTTGCAGATGCGCGGGCTGACGTGCTGATCTGCGGCGCGATATCGCGGCCGGCACGCTCCGCGGCCGATACTTTTGGCATAGAGGTGCACGCCTTCATCGCGGGCAGTATCAGCGAGGTGGTCCAGGCATGGTTTTATGGACGGCTGGGTGCAAGTTGTTTCGCCATGCCGGGGTGCGGCTGCAAAAAGGGGTGCAACGGACGGCGCAGCCGCGGCTGCCGTGGAACTGGGAGAGCCGGCACCGGATGCTTCTAGGGAACCGGGTAGTGAGGGGGGCGGACAAAGGCCGGATGGTCCTCCCAAAGATGCAGGAGAAGGTTTGGTTCCGCTTTCGTCTGCAAAGAGCAAACAACGGAAAGGAGGTTGACATGCCACGAGGTGATGGAACAGGTCCCGGAGGGACGAGCATAACGGCCGGCAGGGGAAATGGCAGGTGCGCGGGTCATCGGGGCAAAAACCCGATGAAAAGCGCTTCCGGCAGGGGTGCGGCCCGCGGATTGTGCGGATGGTTCAGTGCAACGGAACTTTTCGGGGGGTCGGCTCGGGAGAATGAAGAAAAGTTGCTGAAGGCGCAGGCCGAGGCGCTTCTGAAAAGGCAGGAGGAAGTGAACCAAAGGTTGAGCGAATTGAAGAAGTGACGGGGAGCAGAAGCTAAGGCCATACGACAACATGCGCCGGGTCACACGCTGTCCGAACCGGCGCAGCAATCAAAAAATGATACAGATCGGAGATTGAGAATGAGCGGATGTCAGCACTCGGAACCGAAACAAAGCGATGCCTTGCTTAACGACCACCATGAGACGGACATATTCTCCGCCGGAGGCGGCAAACAGCTGGCCGACAGGTTTGACACCCACTTTCTCGGCAGCATCCCGCTCGACCCGGATGTCGTGAGAAGCGGCGATTCGGAAAAGCCGTACCTGCAAGCGTTCCCGAGGACAACGACCGCGGCGTGCTTTGACCGGATCGTCGAGCAGCTGAAGTCCCAGATCGAGGGCATGCGCCAGGCTGCAGATGCCGAGCCCGACACCTCCTGCGGCGTGAGCGCTTGTGGACTCTGATGAGGCTCAAAACGGCGGGGGGATAAAGAGTCACACCCGATGCGTCATGTGCGGTGATTTGAACCAGTTGTCGCTGAGGCTCAGGTTTGTGCCCGGCGAGGCGGGCGAGGTCACAGCATCCTTCCAGGGACATCCCCTGCTGCAGGGGTACGACGGCATACTGCACGGCGGCGTCATCAGCGCGCTGCTGGATTCCGTCATGACGCATTGCCTGTTTCACCGCAATATCGAGGCGGTTACAGGGGAGCTCCTGGTCAGGTTCCTGGCGCCGGTCCCGTACGACGACAGGGTGGCCCTGCGGGCCTGGCTCGTGAGCGAAACTCCACCCCTCTACCGGTTGAAGGCAGAGCTCGCCCGGGCCGGAACGGTACTGGCGTGCGCGGAAGCAATATTCATGCAGAGGACATCCGGCAACGGATGCAACAAAAAGGGAGGTACATCATGAAAGTATGTTTTCCGGTCATGGAAAATGAAGGGTTGGAGAGCCGCGTGTTCGGGCATTTCGGGTCTGCGCCGCAGTTCGTCGTGGTGGATACGGTCACCAGCGAGATGACGGCGATCAACAACAGCGACCAGATTCACGAGCATGGCGCCTGCAATCCGGTAGCAGGGCTTGGGGGGCACGAGGTGGATGCCATAGTTGTAGGCGGCATCGGAGCCGGGGCGCTTCCACAAGCTAAACGGCGCCGGGCTGCGCGTCTTTCAGTCGCGGGGAGGGACCGTCTCGGAGAACATGGCGCTCTTTCGGGCCGACGAACTGCCGGAATACATGCCGGGTCACACCTGCGGCGGTCATGATGGCAGCCATGGATGCTCTCACTGACAAGGGCATGCCTGCGCCGTTAGCACCCCTGCCGGATGTCCGGATACGGACGGGGGCGTGAAGGCCTAAAAGAGGTCTGGTCATGACGCGAATACGCAGAGGAAGGCGGAAGTATTACGACCTTTTTTCACACTTTTACGATGCCTTCATCAGGATGCATTCCCGGCAGGATGAAGACGATACGCGGGGGGGACTGGTGCATGCCGCCCATCTGGAGGGAAAGCCTAAGCCCCGTATCCTAGATGTCTGCTGCGGAACGGGGTCCGTCATCCTGACCTTCAAGGAGCACTTTCCCGACTCCGTCGCCGTAGGGTACGATTTCTCGCCTGGGATGCTGCGCAGGGCAAAGGAGAAGGATACGGATGGTCAGGTGGTTTTCGTTGAAGGGGACGCCGGAGAGCTCCCCTTTGCCGACGACAGTTTTGACGTCGTGACCTGCTCCCATGCCCTTTACGAGCTGAAGGGAGAAACGCGTCAAAAGGCACTGGAGGAGATGAAACGGGTGGTGCGACAGGATGGGTGCGTGCTCCTCATGGAACACGAAGTGCCGAGTCACCCGGTCGTGAAGCTCCTTTTTAACATAAGGATGTTCTCCATGGGCTCCAGTGACGCCCGTGAATTCGTCGCGGGGGGGCTGGAGCCCTTCAGGAAGGTGTTCCCATCCGTCACCTTGAGCCATTCCCGTACCGGCAGAAGCAAGCTGATCAGCTGCAGGAAATGAGGCGGGCGATGGCCTTTCAAGGTACTAGCCTGCGTCAGGCTTGCAGGCGAAGGAGGTGACGGCAGGTGTTTCAACTTGTGCCGTGAGGTGCCGGTGGTAGGCTTCACCTTTGGTTGCTGCACATGAATATTTCCCGGCAGGTCGCAACTTGTTTAAACTGGACCTGCCGGCATCTGGCGCCAACATGCGGGAGGGGGCTGCATGAACTATCCGGTATGGTATGTCCCCGGGGTGGGAGGGGGGGTGCTGATCGCCGTCATCGCCATCACCCACGTATTCATCTCCCACTTTGCTGTGGGGGGAGGGCTTTACCTAGTGATCGCCGAGCGCAAGGGAGTGCGCGAGCAGAGCCGGGACATCCTCGACTTCACCAAGGCGCACGCGAAGTTCTTCCTGCTGATGACAACGGTGGCCGGAGGGGTCACCGGGGTCGCCATCTGGTTCATCATCTCCCTGGTCCACCCGGCCGCCACCTCGATCCTGATTCATCTGTTCGTCTTCGGCTGGGCCACCGAGTGGGTCCTGTTCCTGGTGGAAATCGTCGCCATCTCCATTTACTTCTACACCTTCGACCGCATGGATCCGCGCACACACCAGGCGATCGGCTGGATCTATTTCGCGGCCGCCTGGCTCAGCCTGTTCGTCATCAACGGCATCATAGACTTCATGCTCACCCCCGGCGCCTGGCTGTCGGACGGCAGCTTCTGGTCCGGCTTCTTCAACCCCACCTTCTGGCCGTCCCTTCTTTTCCGCACAGCGGTCGCCTGCATGTTCTCCGGTGTGTACGCCTTCCTGACCACCGCATTTCTCAAGAACGGGAGCGCCAGGCGCTCCATGACCCGGTTCTCGGGCAAGTGGGTCCTTTGGTCCTACCTTGCAGCCATTCCATGCGGGTTGTGGTATTTCTCCACTGTCCCGCCCCAGGTGCGGGCCCTGATAGAGGGGGCTTCGCCCACCATACAAAGGGCGCTTCAGGCCGGATTCTGGTCACTGGTCATGCTCGCCGTGCTGGCGCTTATCCTCACCATCCTGAAGCCCTCGTTTCACTCCAGGCCTCTCGCCGTTTTCATCTTCGGCACGGCCTTTGTCTTCATGGGCGCGTTTGAATGGAGCCGGGAGGCGGCGCGGCGCCCCTACGTGATCAACGAACTGATGTACTCGAACTCCATCATGAAGGCGGATCTGGCCCGGCTGAGACAGGACGGCTTCCTGGCGACCGCCAGGTGGAGCGCGATGAAGGAGCTGCACGAGGAGAGCCTGCTGGAAGGGGGGAGAGAGCTCTTCGTGCACCAGTGTTACCCGTGTCACACCATAAACGGCGCCAACAACGACATCGTGCCCCGTACCGCAGACATCTCCTACCCGGCGATGCTCGGCTACCTGAAGACGATACACGAGAAGCGCTACTTCATGCCCCCCTTCGCCGGCAGCGATGCCGAGGCCCGCGCGCTGGCCGCCTTCATCGTCAAAGGGTTGCACGGAAAGCAGATCGCGGAGGGCGCGACGGCCGGCAGCAAGGGGCGGGAGCTGTTCGAGGCGAACTGCAGCGCCTGCCACGGGGAGGAACTGGTCGGGTCCCGGACCGCCGGTTGGGACCGGGCAAGAATCCGGAACGCCCTGGACCGGCTGAGCGCGCTGAACCCCGCCATGCCCGATTACCGGGGATCGGCTGCCGAGAAGGATCTGCTCGCCGACTACCTCGTTTCCCTCAACGCCCCTGGCGTTCCACCGGCGGCGCCTGGCCATGACCGGGGCGAGGATCTCTTCGAGCAGCACTGCGCCATGTGCCATACCCTGCGCGGGGGAAAGAACCCCCTGCTGCCGAAACTTGCCGGGTGGGACGAAAGGCGGATCAGGCAGGTACTCGACAGGCTGGAGCAACTGAAGGGAGGGGTCATGCCCCCCATGACCGCCCCGCCTGCCGATAAGGACGCCCTGGCTAAGTTCCTTGCCTTGGCGGAAAAGGGAGGTGCGCGATGAACCCGATGGTACCTACCGCCGACGCCATTCCGGTCTCCTGGGGCTATTTCCAGGCGCTGTTGATGATCACCTTCCCCATTCACCTCCTTTTCATGAACGCAATGCTCGGCACGACAGCCGTCTCTCTCTATGCCTGCATCAAGGGGGGGAAAACGCATACCCGGCTGGCCCGTGATCTGGCGAAAATACTCCCCTTCACCGTCGCCTTCACCATAAATTTCGGCGTGGCGCCCCTGCTTTTCCTGCAGGTCATCTTCGGGCACCTGTTCTATACGAGCTCGGTGCTGATGGCCCTTTACTGGCTTAGCGTGCCGTTTATCCTCATCGTTGCCTACTACGCCATCTATATCTACGATTTCAGGTTCGAAAGCCTCGGTAGAAAGGGGGCCGTGTTCCTTCTGCTGGCGCTCGCCGTCTTCATGACCATCCCCTTTATTTTCACCAACAACATGACCCTGATGCTCGAGCCCCGGCAATGGACCGCCTATTTCGGGAACCGCGGGGGGGCGGTGCTGAACGGCTACAAGGTGGTGGTCTGGTCGCGCTACCTCCACTTCATCACCGGGGGATTGGCAGTCGGGGGGCTTTTCGTTGCACTGCTCGGCAAGATCAAGGGGAAGCGCGACCCGCAGCTTGGCGAACTCGCGGTCCGTATCGGCATGAACATGTTCACCTCCCTCACGGTACTGCAGATAACGATCGGCTTCTGGTTCCTGACCAGCATGCCGCCGGCCGTGAAGCTCCCCTTCCTGGGAGAGCGGGCGGAGAGCACGGCCCTGCTCATCGCGGGGCTGCTCATCGCCCTCCTGGCACTCGGAACGGGGTTCGGGCGGAAGGTGCTGCCTAGCGTGGCCCTCGTGGTCCCTCTGGTCATCATGATGATCTTTATCCGCGACGAGGTACGCGCGTTGTACCTGAAACCGTTCTTCGCGCCGGACATGCTGGACGTCGTGCCCCAATACTCGCCGTTCTTGCTCTTTGCGGCCACCCTGATGGCAGGAATCGCAACAATCGGTTGGATGCTCAGGAAGACATCGAAGCTTTACCGCTAAAGGCACCCGTTGGTGACCAGGGGACAGGGAAAGGCGGCATGGCGAAAATAGTGCGGAAACAGCAGGAAAAGGAGCGCATTCAAGACGCGGAGGGATCGGCGCCCTTTCCGAACGCGCAGGGAGGCTTGGCCGACGCTTCGGCTGCGCCAGCTCTCAAGCTCGCCTTCCTGCTGAACCTCTGTTTCACCGTGCTGGAACTGTCCGGCGGGCTCTGGACCAACAGCATAGCCATCATTTCCAGCGGCGTACATGACTTGGGAGACTCACTGTCGCTGGGGCTTGCCTGGTACCTGGCAGGTTATGCCGAAAAACAGGGCGACAGGAGGTATTCCTACGGGTACCGGCGCTTTTCCCTGTTGGGCGCGCTGGCGACCGCACTTGTACTGGCGCTTGGGAGCCTGCTGGTCCTGTCGGAGGCCGTGCCGCGGCTCCTTGAACCGGAGCGCCCGGATGCAGGTGGGATGGTGCTGCTTGCGGTCGCAGGCATCGTGGTGAACGGCCTGGCCATGCTGCGCGTCAGGGGGGGACGCTCCCTGAACGCCAGGATCGTCGCTTTGCACCTGCTGGGGGATCTGCTGGGGTGGGTGGCCCTGTTGTCCGTGAGCATCTTCCTGCTGTTCAGGGACCTGCCGATACTCGACCCGATCCTTTCCATCCTGATAACCTCGTATGTCCTGATCAACGCGTCGAGGAACCTCAAGGAGACGGTTATGTTGTTCCTCCAGGCCGTACCCGCCGGCGTCGACGCGGGCGAGATCGAGAAGAAGCTCCTGGCACTCGACAAGGTGAAGTCGGTCCACCACACCCACGTCTGGTCTCTGGACGGGGAGCACAACGTCTTGACCACCCATCTGGTGGTCGAGGCGGACGCAACCAGGGAGGACGTTCTCACGTTGAAAAACGAGGTCCGGTTGCTGCTGGAGAACGCGGATTTCGAACATACCACCATCGAGATCGGCTACGAAAACGAGCGGTGCAGTATGAAGGAGAAGCAGGAGGGACGGTCCCAGTCAACGCAGGACAACCGGTGAAAGGAGAACAGATATGGAAACAGGACAAGGCTGCGTCAAGCCGGCGGCAGGGCCGCTGGGAGCAGGCAGCACCCCGGAAACCGCAACCGCACCACCAACCATGAAGGAGGAGGTAAAGATGAACCTTGCACGCGTAGGACACCCGGCCCCCGATTTTGAGGCGAACATCTACCTGGACGGCGGTTTCCAGACACTTAAGTTGTCGGATCACAAGGGTAAGTGGATCGTCCTCTGCTTTTACCCGGGCGATTTCACCTTTGTCTGACCGACTGAACTGGCGGCGGTCGCCGTCAAACATGCAGAGCTGAAGGAGATGGGCGTGGAGGTGTTCGCAGCGAGCACCGACAGCCGCTTCGTGCACAAGATCTGGCAGGCCGAGGAGCTGTCCAAGATGGTGCCCGGGGGGGTCCCCTTCCCGATGATCTCCGATGCCGGCGGTCTGATCGGACAGGTCTACGGCCTGTTCGAGCCGGCAGCCGGGGTTGATATCCGCGGCAGGTTCATCATCGACCCCGACTTCGTCATCAGGGCCATGGAGGTACTGACCCCCGAGGTCGGGCGCAACGTGAGCGAGCTGATCCGCCAGGTCAAGGCGTTCCAGCATGTGCGTGCCACCGGCGAGGTGACTCCATCGGGGTGGCAGCCCGGCAGGACGGCGCTTAAGCCCGGACCGGACCTTGCCGGCAACGTCTGGAGAGAGTGGAATACCGACCAGGCGTTTTGATCTGGTAGAATGTCGTTGGCGCGCAGAGCCGTGTCCCTGGTCGCACATGCTTGGCCCCAAGCAAACCAGCGGCACGGCGCTGCTTTTTGGGGGAGGTTCCCGGTGCACAGGTGGCGAAACCATATCGCATGCCGGCTACACGGCAGCCGACGCAGGTCGATATGCTGCTCGCTCCTGGTCGTGTGGCTTGCTCTCAGGGGCACGGCCTCGTGGGGCGCCGCCCCTATGGAGGTGTTCGTCAGCATCCCCCCCCAGAAATATCTCGTGCAACGCGTGGGCGGCGAACATGTCGCCGTCTCGGTGCTCGTCGAGCCGGGGCGCAGCCCCGCCACCTACGAGCCCACCCCCCGCCAGATGACCAGGCTCTCCGGCGCAAGCATTTACTTCGCCATCGGCGTCTCCTTCGAGGAGGTCTGGCTCTCACGCATCGGCTCAGCCAACCCGAAGATGACCATAATCCCCCTGCAGGAGGGGATACCCCTGCGCGAAGTAGAGCGGGCTTCCGGCACCGTGGCAGGGGAGGGGCGCAAGGACCCGCACGTCTGGACCAGCCCGCGCCTGGCTAAGCTCATGTCGCTCCGGATCCGGGATGCGCTGGTTGCAAAGGACCCGGCCCACAGGGAGGATTACCTTGCCAACTGCGCGCGCCTGGCAGCCGACCTGGAAGGGCTCGACCGCTACATCCTGCGCCGGCTGCAAGGGGTTGAGGGCAGCAGCTTCATGGTGTTTCATCCCTCCTGGGGGTATTTCGCCGACGCCTATCGGCTGCGCCAGATACCGATCGAGACCGGCGGCAAGGAACCCGGTCCGCGCGCCCTGCAGCAGGTGATAGCGCTCGGGCTGCGCGAGGGGGTGAAGGTGATCTTCGTGCAGAAGCAGTTCAGCACCCGCACCGCACAAACCGTGGCGCGGGCCTTGGGCGCCCGGGTCGCGACGGTCGATCCGCTGGCGGAGGAGTACCTGGTGAACATGCGGCAGGTGGCGGACATATTCAGCGAGGCTCTGGGCAAATGACCCCCGTGCTCCTCCTCGAAAAACTGTCTTTCAGTTTCGGCGGCCCGGTAGTGCTGGATCATGTCGATCTCAGCATCGCAGAGGGAGAGTTCGTGGGGCTGGTGGGCCCCAACGGCGGCGGGAAAAGCACCCTGCTGAAGATCGTTTTGGGGCTGCTGCAGCCCGTGTCGGGGCGTGTGGAGGTGCTGGGGCTCGCCCCGGTGCGGGCACGCAGCGCCATGGGGTACGTCCCGCAGTTCGCGTCCTTCCCCCGTGATTTCCCGATCTCGGCGGAGGAGGTGGTCCTGCAGGGGAGGCTGGGGCATGGCAGGCTTCTGGGCGGATACCGGGGAGCGGACCGCGAGGCTGCCCGGCTGGCCATGACGGAGACCGGCGTGCGGGACCTGCGGCGGCGCCCCATAGGGAGCCTGTCCGGGGGGCAGCTCCAGCGCGTCCTCATCGCGCGGGCCCTGGCGGCGCAGCCCAGGCTCCTTATCCTGGACGAGCCGACGGCGAGCGTCGATCCGCGGGCGGAAACGGACATCTTCGACCTGCTCAAGGAGCTGAAGACGCGGATGACCATCCTGGTGGTCTCCCACGACATAGGTTTCATCTCGCACTACGTGACCCGCGTGGTCTGCCTCAACCGGAACCTCGTGTGCCACACCACGTCCGAGCTGACCGGCGAGATGATTCAGCAGCTTTACGGCGCCCCCGTGCGGATGATCCACCACGAGGTGAACCGATGAGCGAGTTCCTGGAAGCCCTGACCAGCCAGCGGTTCCTGCAGACAGCCTTGGCCGGGGGGCTCCTGGCGAGCATCGCCTGCGGCGTGATGGGGAGCTACGTGGTGGTCAAGCGCATGAGCTTCCTGGCCGGGGGGATCGCCCACACCGTGCTGAGCGGCATGGGAATCGCCTATTTCCTGGGGAAGAGTCCCATCGGGGGCGCCCTGGTGGCGGCCCTGGTCGCCGCGTGGATGATCGGCTGGGTGAGTCTGCGCTGGCGTCAGAGTGCCGACACCATCATAGCCGCGCTCTGGTCGGTTGGGATGGCGGTGGGCGTGCTCTTCATCTCCAAGACACCCGGTTACAACGTGGACCTTATGAGCTACCTGTTCGGCAACATCCTCATGATCCGGCCTGCCGACCTGTACGTCATCGCGGCGCTGGACGGCATCATCCTGGTCGTCGTGCTCCTCTTCTACCAGCAGTTCCTGGCCGTCTCCTTCGATGAGGAGTTCGCGCGCCTGCGTGGCCTGCCGGTGGAGTTTCTCTACCTGCTGCTGCTCACCCTGGTCGCCCTCACCGTCGTCGTGCTCATCCAGGTGGTCGGTCTCATCCTGGTCATTGCCCTCCTCACGTTGCCGGCAGCCATTGCAGCCCAGTTCCTGCGGAGGCTCGCCCCCATCATGGCGCTGGCGACGCTGCTCGGCATGCTCTTCACCAGCGGCGGTCTGGCACTCGCTTACGGGCCCGATCTCCCGGCCGGAGCGACCATGGTCCTCCTGGCGGGGACGGGGTATCTCGTTTCGCTCCTCATTGCCGGAATGCTCGGGAGGGCGCGAAATTGACGGGAGCGCCGATATAAAGCGGAAAGCAAACCGGCAGCGGGATTTGGACAAGTGGCCAGCATGTCGGAGGAATTATTGGAAAAAGGCGGTCTGCCATGATTCGGCTCGATAGGTTTTCTGCCTGGCTGTTCGCGCTTTTGTGCGTGATTACCCCCGGGTTTGCAGAGGGTGGCAGCGTTGCCCCGGGGCCGGCGCACGCGCAACGCATGCCCACCATCACCATCCTCTACGACAACAACCCCCATAGGGCGGGGATGGAGAGCGCGTGGGGATTTTCCTGCCTGGTGCAGGGGATGGAGAAGAACGTGCTGTTCGACACGGGAGGGGACGGCAGGCTGCTTCTGTCCAACATGAAGAAGCTGGGGCTAGCCCCGCAGGAAATAGACGCGGCAGTTATCTCGCACATCCATGGAGACCACGCCGCAGGATTGAAGACCCTCCTGAAGCGTAACAAGCGCCTGGTAGCCTACCTCCCCGCATCGTTTCCGGAATGTTTTTTGCGGGAAGTGAAGACAGAGGGTGTGAGAGTCGTCCCTGTACGGGAGGGCGTACAGATCTGCGCCGATGCCTTCTCCACCGGGGAACTCGGGACGACGCCCCGCGAGCAGGCGCTGGTGCTCCGCACGGCGAGGGGGCTGGTCATCGTGACCGGCTGCGCCCATCCAGGCATCGAGAAGATCGTCCGCACAGCCAGGGAGCAATTCAAAGGCGAGGTACTTCTGGTGCTAGGTGGATTCCATCTCGGGAAAAGCGGCGACGCGGAGGTGGCTAGGGTCATCGCCGGTCTCCAGAAACTGGGCGTGCGCCATGTCGCTCCTTGCCACTGCACTGGTGAGGCCGCACGAAAGCTCTTCCAGCAGGCCTTCGGAACGAATTTTATCCACGCAGGGGTCGGCACTGTCATCTCCACGGAAGGTCTGAGATGACCGATCTAAAAGCGAAAGACCCCGAAATCAGGATTGGAAGGGGGAGAAGGGGCGGCGCAGGGGAGGGGAGACGACTTGCCACCTATTCCTTCGGACTGAACTCGCTCCTGACCATTGCCAAATACGTCCTTTACCTCCTCACCGGCAGCACCGCGCTCCTCGCCGAGACCGTCCACTCCCTGACCGATGTCGTCGGAAGTCTCCTGGTGTTGGGCGGCATTCATCTCGCCGGCAAGAAATCGGTCCATTTTCCCTGGGGGCTCTACAAGGCGGAAAACCTGGCGGCGCTACTTTGCTCCTCCCTAATTTTCGCATCCGGCTACGAGATCGGGCGCAGCATCCTTCATCCGCCGACGGGGGGGATGCAGCACCTGGATACCACCCTGGCGGTCCTCGTCTTCATGGCACTGCCGATCTTTCTTTTCTCCCGGTACGAGAGGGGCAAGGCGCTGGAGTTGAATTCCCCCCTGCTTCTGGCCGACGCGGAGAACTGGCGCACCGACCTCGCCCCTCTGGCCATCGTGACCGCCGGGATTGCCGGCGCCCGTTTTTCCTATCCGGCGCTGGACCGGATCGCCGCCTGCGTCGTTTTGTTCCTGGTACTGAAAGCCGGTTACGAAATCGCGCGGGACGCCGTCAAGAGCCTCCTCGACGCCTCCGTCGAAGCAGCGACGCTGGAGGAAATAACCCGTATCGTCAAGGGGTTCCCTGACATTGCCGAATTGGTTTACCTGTCGGCGCGCAACTCGGGAAGGTATATCTTCGTCGACCTGAAGGTGAGGATGTCGCTTAAAAGACTGAGGGAGGCCCACGAGTCCGTCGACCGGTTGGAGCGGGAGATCCGACAATGCATACCCTTCGTGGAAAAGGTGACAGTGCAGTACGAACCCGTGAAAAAGGAGAGCACCAGGTATGCGGCACTCCTTGCCAGTCCCGATGGGAGAATCTCCGAGCATTTCGGGGCTGCTCCGTTTTTGGCGCTTTGGGATGTGCGAGGGGAGGACGGGGTTGTGCTCTCTGGAGAGCTTGTCGAGAATCCATTCGTTGCTACGGAAAAGGCCAAGGGTATGAAGCTTGCCGAGTTTTTGGTCGCAAGAGGGGTGGACATCGTCTATACCAAAGAAGCTTTTGCGAACAAGGGGCCCGGGTACGTGATGTCCGATGCAGGTATCGAGGTGCTGAGTACGGATGCGGCAACCATTGATGGACTCGTCCCTTGGAACCAAACGCCCGGTTCCCCCGGCACGATTGCTGACCTCACGGTACGGAAACAGGCAACAAAACCGGAGGATCGGCGCTCATGAGTTTGCCTCATAGTGGAATTCGGATAGGGGGGTCTGTTTCAAAGCTGTGCTCTGTCAAGGGAGGGCGAGAAGGAAACGCATCTGTTGAAGTGCCCCAATGGTTCCGGCGCTTGCTGACTACTTCGGTTTGAAAGTTAAGCAGTCGGGATTCGACCCGTGCATGCCGACCTGAATGTTCGGCGCTGAGCATTCAAAGGCCTGATTGAAATTGCAGTTTTCCACCTTGCAGGCGCCCACGCCGCCCTGAACTTCAGGTATCCCGCCCTTTTGGCTGCTGTGCATGTAGGTATCACAGCAGGGGGTGGGATCCTGGGGACCGCCCACCGTTATGGCCAGTGTATGACACTGGTTGTTCTTGTTGTACGAGCAATCGGTTACATCGCATTTGCTGATCCTGGCCATTTCCTTAACCATTATCCAATCTCCTTTTTTGCTGCCCCCTTCTCGCCTACGTATTTTTAGCATTTATTAATTTATAGTCAAGCGGCAGCCCTGGCCGCCACTGCCGGAGCGATAATCCATCTCGATGACCGGCTGCAGACGTGAAAATGGCGGTCAATCCTTCCTCGTTCCTCCCCTATCCTTGCCGATGCAGGATGCCCCGAGCCGACTTGTGCCGGCAATGTCTATGCGTAACAGCTCAGTGACACAGAGGCGGACAGTGGTAGACCAAGCCTAAGACACCAATAATCCGCGGGAATACTGTTCTTGAGGGCGACAAATCCAGTTGACGCAGGCAGGCCATTACGCGGATAATGTATGTCAGAAGGTTATTCCAAAAAAGGAGGAAACCTCAGTGAGAAAAGTTATCTTCATGTTAGTAGCATTGATGGGCATGACAGTAGCGATGCCGAACTTTGTCCCTGCCGAAATGACCAAGGCTCAAAAAGATGAGTGTGTCCTAGCTTCGCGTAACTGCAGACACGCAGTCGACGACATCCAGACACAGATCAAAAAGATCGACAAGGAGATAAAAAAGGGGAGTTCGGTGTACACCCCGGAAGAGCTGAAAAGACTGGAGCAGAAGCTCGCAGAAGTCAAACAGCTTATGAAGGAAATGGAGGCGCACTAGCGGATAGCAGAGAACCTGGATAGTTGCCATCCAAGGCCGGAGAAATCCGGCCTTTCTTTTTGTAAGCAATACCCTTCGCACTCTGGCGGCTGATGCAGGCGCGATGAATGGTCGATCACTGGCTGCCTTCTATGATGGCGACATTCTTCTGTATCAAGATCAATAGTTGAGCCAGGTCTATTGGCATTTGAGCGACCGAACAGTCGTTTATGCAGCCAATATCTTTGATGTCATCGGGTCGGCTATGCGATGTCACCAATATGAATTTTATTTTATTGTTTGTTGCTCTTACCTTATTTATGTATTCGCAGCTGAGATGTTCATTCGCGGTGATGTCGACGATTATTATATCGATTTTATGCTGCTCACAAACTTCCAGCGCAGCGACGATGCCCTCGCTCACATGAAGTTTCAGCTGTGGCAGCTTGAAATATACCAAGCGGGTAATCGTCTCCCGGGAAATTTCATCCTCATCGACTAGAAGTACTGAAACCGGCTGCGCTGGGGCCATTGAGTTCTGCACCATGTTGGAGAATGTGGTTTGAAAGCGACCAGAGGGGCTAATTCGCCCGGCATGTTAAGAGAAATCTACCCGACTGTCTATTGGTGGAAACCACTAGAAATGCTTTTTCCCGGTTGAGCTGAGGGCTTTGCCGCGAGGCGTATGGTTTTGGGTTGCAGGGCAGGGTGGGAGTGTCTGGCCGCGGGCGGTACCACAGTCGGGGGCACGGTGGCTTCACCCTGCGATCTCCGCAATCACAGCCCAGCGGGCCAGGCTTGCGGCGTTGGCCGCACCGAGTTTGCGCATCAGGTTGGCCCGGTGCACTTCTACGGTCTTAAGCGATACAGCCAACTGGCTGGCGATCTCGCGGGAGGTGGCGCCCCTTCCCACCATCAGCAGGACCTCCCGTTCCCGTCTGGTGATCCTGTCGCGCAGCAGGGCCCGCTCCTGCTGGAGCGTCGTTACTTCCTGCTGCACCTTGATCGATGCATGGCGGCGAATCCTTCCCGTGACCGCCGCTATAAGTTCCTCGGCGGAGAACGGTTTGGGAAGATAATCGTCGGCTCCCTTCGACATGCCGCGGCGTATGTCGACCCGCTCTCCCATGGCGCTGATGAATATGAGGGGTATGCCGGCAGTCGCGGGCGCTTTTCTCAGGGTTTCCAGCACCATGTGGCCGTCAACGACAGGCATCTTGATGTCGCAAAGAACCAGGTCGGGAGGGTTTTCGTGCAGCATGGCAAGTCCCGATTTCCCGTCGCAGGCCGAACGGACGATGAACCCCTCCAGCTTGAGTATCTTCTCCATTATGCTGCGGTAAGAGGAATCGTCCTCGATAATGAGAATTGAGTACATTCTGCCTCTCCTATAGTCGCCAGCCTGAGCAGCGGGTACCACGAGGAGAAAAACGCTGCTACGCGAGGTCCACGGCAGTGATTCCCGCCATGAAGGCCATCCTGCTACCTGAGCTGGTTAAGGTTATGGTGCCTTCCAATCAACAGATAATGGCAACTGGTTTAATGATAACACCGAATCAACCTGATGGGATATCCAGGCATGCAGCGCTTCGGATGCGCCCGTGCTGCTCGAACGGTGACGCTGACCTTTTGAAGTGATTTTTTGATGAAAATATCTTATAACGGCCAGTGCGGACCTGCGCGGCAGTCGCCGGGCGGTGAAGACGAAGGCTCGATGACGACGAACCCGGCGTATATCCCCTAATCAAACCTTGCAGGAGACCTAATGACGACTAAACCGGTTCGGATCGCGGCCGCGGTGATTTTTGGTAAAAACATGCCGCATCTGCGCAACGTCATAGGGGCTGTGCTTTCACTCCTCATTATCTCCACCGGTTCGCCTGTCACCACCTTTGCCGGACAAGCTGATCCCGCTGCACGAACCGAACCGGGCGTCACCGGTAGTTCCGCCGCTCGCCTGAAAAGTGAGATCGACGCCATCCTGGACAGGGAGTTTCTCCCCGTCACCAACGCGGGCATCAAGGTGATGTCGCTCAAGGATGGCGACACCATCTACGAGTTCAACCCGCGGCTTCTGCTGGTTCCTGCGTCCACCCAGAAGCTCTTCACGGCGGCCGCCGCCTTGTCCCTCCTGGGACCGGACCGGGAGGTTGCCACCACTGTTGCGCTCGATGCGGCCGGGGCGAGGGTCTACCTCAAAGGATGCGGAGACAGCCTGCTGTCCGGGGCGGACCTGGCGGCACTGGCCGCGGTTGCGGCCTCCAAGATGGACAGGGACAGGGAGTACAGCCTGGCCGCCGACCTCTCCTGCTTTGATGATCTTTACCGGGGCATGGGGTGGATGTGGGACGACGACGAGATGCTCATCTCCGCCTTGTCGGTCAACCAGAATGCCGTCTCCATGCTGGTGCAGCCTGGGCTCAGGGTGGGTACGCCGGCAGTCGTCACGGCGGAGCCGCGCACCTCCTACTACACCTTGGAAAACCTGGCCAGGACCGGTCCTGCCAAGGAGCCGAGCAGCATCCAGGCCTCCAGGCGCCCCGGCGAGCAGGACAACGTGGTCACGGTGACTGGGGTGATAGCGTCGGGGAGCGCTCCCCTGGCAAAACTAGCCAGCGTCTGGCGGCCGGAACTCATGGCGCTCACCCTGTTCCGGGATGCGCTCCGGGCGCAGGGGATGAAGGTAACCACCATGACCACGGCACCCGCTCCGGCGGGAGCAACCGTGGTGGCGCGCGTCCCCAGGCGCCTGGAGGAGATGGTCCGGTTCGCGCTGAAGACCAGCGACAACCTGACAGCGGAGAGTCTGCTGAAACTGCTGGGGCTGCACGCCAGTGGACAGCCGGGATCGGGGACGGCCGGGAGCGTAGCGGTGCGCGAATACCTGGAAAGGCAGGGCATTGCTACCGAACACCTGGTTTTGGCAGACGGCTCCGGCCTCTCGCGTTACAACCTATCCAGCGCGGAAACCATGACCCAGACGTTGCGAGCCATCCACCGGGACCCGAAGCTGTACCGCATAGTCCATGAATCCCTTCCCATTGCCGGTAAAGACGGCACGCTGAAGGGCCGCATGAAGGGGAGCTGCGCCGAAGGGAACCTGCACGGGAAAACGGGGAACATGAGGGGCGTCTCCGCCCTGTCGGGGTACGCCAGCAGCGCCGACGGGGAACCGCTCGCCTTTTCCATCATCATCCAGAACTATGCCGGTTCCGGGCGACAGGCCCGGGAGGTACAGGATCGGATCGCGACACTGCTCTGCGGTTTCCGGCGCACCCGCTAGGGGACTCTTACGGGGGGGAGCGTTAGCCACCGCTACCAAGCAACGAGATCAGTACCTGCCCGAGATCATTGATCCTGTATGGCTTTGCTACTGCCGCACTGAAACCGTAGGCCGGGTAATCCGACATGATGGGGTCGTTGGAATATCCGCTCGATACGATCAGGCTGGCCTTGGCATCGACGGCAAGAATCTGCTGTGCGGCCTCCTTGCCTCCCATCCCCCCCGGTATGGTCAGGTCCATGATGACCGCCCCGAAAGGACATCCCGATTGCAGGGCATGTTCGTACAGGCGTATGGCCTCAGCGCCGTCGGTACAGGTCATCACCTGGTACCCCAGTTCAGAAAGCATCATGTCTGTGAAGTCCCGGATCATCGCATCATCATCCATGACCAGAATCGAACCGCCGCCATGCTGCTCGGCGCCGCCCTTGGCGGTGCTTTCCGCGGCAAGGTCCGGGTGGGTCTCTCCGATGGATGGAAGGTGGATGGTGAAGGTGGTTCCCCTGCCGACGACCGAATGGACGCCGATATTTCCGCCATGCTTGGATATGATCGAGTAGGCCGAAGCAAGCCCCAGCCCGTTGCCGGCCGACTTGGTGGTGAAGTACGGGTCGAATATCTTCGTCATCACATCTTCCGGCATGCCGCACCCCTGGTCGGAGATGGTCAGCCGGACGTAGCTTCCGGGAGTAAGTAACATGGCATTGGCATCGGTAAGTGTCTCGTTTTGTGCGCTGACGGTCAAGGTTCCGCCCCCCGGCATGGCCTGCGAGGCGTTGATGATGATGTTGTGCAGGACCTGGCTCAGCTGACCTTCATCCGCATCTATCGCATGGGTCGTGTCGGGGATGTCGACGATCCCCTTCACGTTCGATCCGCTCAGCACAAGCTCGACCGACTCGTTGACGACGTCTCGCAGTGAAATGGTCTTCCTGATCGGTTCGCCGCCACGGGCGAAGGTCAGCAGCTGGCGGGCGAGTTCGGTGGCCCTGAGCGACGCCTTTTCCGCCTCCGCCAGCGGTTTGAACGCTTTGTGTGAGGGGGCCAAAAGCATCTGCGCGAAGGATATGTTGCCCATGACACCGGTGAGGATGTTGTTGAAATCGTGGGCAATCCCGCCTGCGAGGAGGCCGAGCGACTCGAGCTTTTCTATTTTGAGCTGTTCCTGCTGATGTTTCTTGTGTCCCGTCACATCACGGTAGGACCAGAAACGTCCCACGATCTCGTCGCCTATTTCCAAGGGCTGGCTGTAGCGGTCGAAAAAGCGTCCGTCGGCGAGGGTGAGCAGGCCCTGGCTGGAAGCATCCGGCTGTTCATAGAGTTCCGTGACTTTCGCCAGGAACGCGTCAGGCTGGGCCATCTGGGAAGTGATGTAGGCGAGCACGGGGTCTTTGACGTCGGTAACCAGCAGTTCTTCCGGCACGTTCCAGAGTTCCACGAACTTCTGGTTCCATCGCGCGATCTCGCCGTTTCGGTTTACGATCAGGATTCCGTCAGCAGTGGATTCGAGGGAGGCATTGGTCAACGAGATGGCGTAGGAGAGCAGCTCCTCCGCCTGCTTGCGCTCTTCGATCTCCCTGGCCAGGTCCTCATTTGCCTGCTTCAGATTCTCGTTCGCCTCGGAAAGCTGGCCGGTCCGCTCGGCAACGAGTGCTTCCAGCTGACGGTTGCGGTCCTCCAGATCCTTGAGCGGATAGATCTCGCCATCGTCGGCCACGCCAAAAGAGACCGAAATGCTGCTGTGGGATATTTTCCACCCCGCGTCTTCCTTGCGGAAAATCAGAACCAGGCGGGCTATCTTTTTGGACAGGATGTGCTCTTCGATGGGCAAGTGAATGATGAAGGTGCTGCTGGTGACGGCGATCGTGTCGGCCAGCAGTTGGATGGCGAGGTCTTTCAGCTCGATGTTGATCGGATCTCTGACCTGGGCGAAATCCTGGCGGGTGACCGCGATCCAGGCCTCACGGTCCTTGACAAGATAATCACCGCTGCCGGTGATCCCTGAGAAATCATCGCTGAAGCAAGTGGTGAGCAGATCATCACGGGTCGCATACATCCGGATGTATTCGTCAAACAGTGCCCGGATTTCCTGGTAGTCAGAGGTATCCATAAATGTGCACCCTCTTTGGTTTTTAATTCGTGCTAATGGTATAGCTAGCTAGCACGTTTCACGCCTTTTAGCAACTGCCAGTCCAGCATGCAAACTCGATTCAATTATGGCCAAAGCGTGATCCCTAAGTCCCCTTCCGCCCAGATCAGATGGAGACGTAGTCGAGGTTGTAGTGGTCGCGGAATATCCATAGGAAGGTGCTCACGCCATGGAGGGCTTGCCGTAATTGCTCCCGCTCTTTGTCCGTCATGGCGTGCGGATCGACATGGTTGGCCGCTTCCCGATCCGCCTGCTGCTCCTGCACCTGGCGCTGCAGGCG
>Ga0209317_1000743_pt1 | contig 35641 bp, 30 predicted proteins | sample RifGroB2_FD_183994 | JGI IMG/M metagenome (GOLD analysis project Ga0209317, IMG submission 183994) | Soil microbial communities from Rifle, Colorado, USA - Groundwater B2 (SPAdes) (version 2) | ecosystem: Environmental > Terrestrial > Soil > Unclassified | place: Rifle, Colorado | collected... | reverse complement strand
TGCGTATTCCGTTGATGGCGACCGGTGACTCGGAGGTGAAGCCGACCGGCATTCCGTTAGGAAGCCGACCGGTGTTCCGGTGTGATGGCGACCGGCAGATGATGCGGTTGCGAGGTGTGAACGTCACTGTGTCATAGGTTCGGCTTACTGGTCAAGGACCGTTCTTGTTTTTTCCTCATAGAGTCTCCGTTGAGTTCGATCTTGTGTGCGTTGTGTACCAGCCGGTCCAGGATAGCGTCGGCAAGAGTCGGGTCCTGCATGGAGTCATGCCAGGCTCTGATCGGCAGTTGGCTGGTGACGATGGTTGCTTTCCTGTCATAGCGCTCCTCGACGATTTCCAGTAGTTCCCGCTGGTCGTCTTTTGAGATGGGTGAGATCAACAGGTCGTCTAGGACCAACACCTCACACTTGGTAAGTTGGGCTATCAGCTTCGGGTAACGGCCGTCATGCCGAGCTGTTGCAAGTTCAATGAGAAGTCTGGGAAGCCGTTGGTAGGCTGTGGTGTGTCCGTCCCTGCACGCTTTCTGGGCCAAGGCGCAGGCGAGATAGCTCTTCCCGGCTCCGGTTGGCCCGGTGACAAGGACGTTCTGGTGGCTTCGCACCCACAGGTTCTGGGCAAGGGACATTACCTGGGAGCGGTCCATGTTTCGGCCTGACCGGAAGTCCAGGTCTTCAATCGAGGCAGACAGTCTTAGCTTGGCCGACTTGAGCCGGCTCTGCATGCGCCGGTCTTCCAGTTCCGTCATCTGTTGGTCCACAATCAGCCCGAAGCGCTCCTCGAAGCACAGTTGCGCCATGCTCGGGTTGGCGGTCTGCTCCAAGAAGGCCCGGGCCATGGCCGGTAGTCGCATAGCGTTCAGTTTCTCGATGGTAGGTTGTGTCAGCATGTTTTGCTCCTTTCAATTGCCGTAGTAGTCCGTTCCGCGGATGTTGTCATGGGGAACGGAAGGAAGTTCCAGTTGGAGGGGAAGCGGTTTCTGGTCGAGGTTGTTCTCAAGGGTAGACTTGATGCTCTTATAGTTGAGCCCTTTGATCAGTAGCGCCCGTTGACAGGCGGCCTCAAGCCGCTCATTGGTGTAGCGTTTTCCCAGAGACAGTATCCCCATGCATGAGCGATAGCCATGCTCGGGGTAGGCTCTGCGGGAGAGGATCGTCTCCACAATCTGCACCGTTGCCACGCCGATTCCGGCAGCCCATGTGAGAATCCGCTGGGGCGTCCACTCGGCATACTCTTGATGAGCTTTGGGCATGTGTTCATGTATCGTAGTGTGCTTACCCTTCTGGTTGGACTTGGCGTGGGACGCCACTCGTTTGCTCCTGAAGAAGCACTCAACCGTGGCCTCGGTGTATCGGATCTCCAATTGCTCTCGACGCAATCGGTGCGGAGCACTGTAGAAGTGGCCGTCCAAGTCGAAGTGATAGTCAATGTTCAACCGTACCTTTTTCCACTGGGCATACTGGTAGGATGATTCCGGCAGGGGGAGCAGTGCCGGCTTGTCGATTTCAAGGAATCTGCTCATCCTGGTGCCGGTCAACTTTCTGAAGGGACGGTTGTTGAGCAGGTCGAGACGTTCGCGGATGGCGGCATTAGCCTCAGCAAGGCTGAAAAAGGTTCTTTTCCTCAGGCCTGCCAAGATGAAGCGCTGGACGATCTGCACCCCCACTTCAGCTTTCGCCTTGTCTTTGGGACGACGAACGCGTGCGGGCACGACGGCGGTGCCGTAGTGCTGGGCCATCTCCTGGTAAGTCGCGTTGATCTCGGGTTCAAACCGGCAGGGCTTGGTCACGCCCGAGCGTAAGTTGTCTGGGACGATGCACTTTGTGGCGCCGCCGATGAAGCCAAAGGTCCGAACATGGGACCCAGTCCAGTCGGCAAGTCCTTGGCTCCATGTGGTCTCGGCGTAGGTATAGTTGCTGGCGCCAAGCACCGCAACAAACACCGGGGCATCGCGGATTTCGCCGGTTGCGGGATCAACAATCGGAACCGTCTGACCGCAGTAGTCAACGAAGAGCTTCTCTCCAGCCTGATGTTCTTGCCGCATCGAGAGGTCGAGACTCTTATGCCAGAGGCGGTAGAGATCGCAGAAGTAACTGTACTGGTAGCCATTGGGCTCCCGCTCTTTGTACTCCTGCCAAAGCAGCATGAGCGTGAGGTTCTTGTGAGTGACGAGCTCGTTGTGCAGCGAGTTCCAGTCGGGAAGGAGAACAGTGCGGAGTGCGGGATGGATAACAGGTGGATAAAGAAGCCTTTCCAAGGCGTCGTCGTCCAATGGTGGTAGGGGCCAGGAAAGCTTGGCGGCGGTGGCTCTGGCAACAACGTCAGTGACAGTAGTCTTGCCGACCCCGCAGCTTGTTGCTGTCGTTTGCCTGCTCTGGCCGCAGGACCAGGCAAGGCGTAGTATCTCACGTATTTTTCGCATGGTAACTCTCTGTTGTGGCATCCCACCCCCCCTCCAATTGAATTGAAGGTGGAGGATACCTGAGTTACCTCGCGACTACATCATCAGACCGGTCGGCATGCTCCGGAATAGCGGTCGGCTTCGTGGCGGAATGCCGGTCGGCTTCCCACCGGAACAGCGGTCGGCATCACAGCGGAATCGCGGTCGGCTTCGACCGGAATACGCACAAATCATCGGTAATAGTAAAATATTTGTTGAAGAGGCTCAAGCATGAGTAAATTAACGTCCTCAATATGTAAAGTTGTTAGTGAAATATCGGACATTCCAATAAGCGGGAATATCATTCCAAACTCCTGGTGGTTGTATATTCGACGCAACAACAACAAGCCTTATGACCAAGCTATTATCATACTTGCTGACATTATTTATTGGTACCGAAAACAAGAAATACGTGACGAGATTACAGGACATACTGTTGGTTTTAAACAGAAATTTGCGGCAGATAAACTTCAGCGGAGTTATGACAGCTATGCGAAACAATTTGGATATTCAAAAAAACAAGTCAAATGTGCGATTGCCCATCTTGTCTCACTTGAAATACTCTCAACAGAGTTTAGAACTGTGAATACTGGCACAATGATTCTAAATAACGTTTTGTATATTGAGCCAAATCCGCAAAGAATAAGAGATATAACGACCACTGTAGCCCTTAAGGGTAAGAGGCTCTCACCCAAAAAAGCGATAGGGTCCGACTCTGTCGGGATAGAGCCTGTCACCCGTCACGGTAATACGTATACAAAGACTACACCAGAGACTACTCCAGAAAATACAACAACAGTATCTATGTTGACTGCCGATAATGGCTCCTTGGCTGCGCAAGATGGCCCAACCTTATCCTATTTACTCGACATAATTCCCACATCTGAACATTGCTCTCGGCTCACCAAGACCATTGCTGCAGCATTATCTGCATACGGGGAAGGCTATGTGATGAGCAATATTCAGTATTGCCTAGCAAAGCATAAGCCCATGGAAGGGGCAAATAGCTTGGGTGGTATGATGGCTAAGGCGTTCGTTGAGGATTACGCAAGAACGGCCCGCATGAAAATAAACTATCAGATTGCAGTTAAAGAGCAAATTGCAGAGAACCGCCGAAAAGAGGATGAGCAAAAGGAGCACCAGGGAGAGTTGGAGGCTGAACAAGCGCGCATTTGGTGTAAATCAGAGAGAGGCCAGGAAATAGCAAAAAAACTATTTCAGGGTTTCCATCAGTGACGGTGAATATTAGAAGAAGGGATAACTAACCGTTGGTTAGTTATCCCTCTGCCTTGTCCTTTCAATCTTGTTGCTGATCGGGAAAGTGAAAAGTGCCATTAAACCATATCAGGGGGTCAAACTATGGAGTACACAACCGCAAGCATATTAGCTGTGTTGGACCAGGAAAAGGAAGAAAATTCATATGTTTCCAAAAAACTTTTAGACGAAACAATTGCTTGGATTGCTATATTTGAATCTTACCCCCCCGATGTTGTATTTGATCTAGGCGGTGATCCATACTTCTTTATCCCCTTTCTAGACGGCAACAAAACAAAAATCGAAGAAATAGTACTTGGCGCTCTCACCGCTGTTGTTAATCCATCAATGGACGAAAAACCGAAGCGCAAACCTGGCCCCTCCAAAAAACTTCCGGAAGAAATAAGAAAACACCATATAGGCGTTTATTTAACGGATGCTGAATTTGCTGACCTCGCCAACCGCGCAGGCACTCGAATCCCCCAAGAAAAACCGGGAGAGCGGTCCGGGGGAGATACCGCAGCCCGCCGTAAAATAGCTGCCTATTTACGAGCAGCTGCATTCTGCACATTACCGCTCAGGATATCAGAGTCGATTGGCGATACATTGGAATCTAAACCCGCAGTGGCACCTTCAGCAACGCAGGATCTGTGACCATTATACCGACGGTCTAATACGGAAAAAGTTACTGAGCACGGTATATAAATCTATTCTGAGGGGGGCTTTCCACAAAAAACGGAAAGCAAAACGTCAATGCAAGATAAAGAAGTGTGCGCATGGTTGGTGTAAGTGCCTAGATTTATTATATAAAAGTGGTCGCACGAAATATTTCCATGCGCATGGTGGCTGTATCCATTCGATATATAATCACTTTTATGCGGCACCTGCTGCAGGCCAGCATGAATAGGGAGTATAGACAATATTGAATGTAAATGACATCATTATTCCAGATGAGGGCAGTTCTGCCAAATCTTGCGTGAGGCAGAAGCCAGACAACAAGCCTAATTACTCCCAAGTTTCGCTAAAAGGTTTGGCTGTCTTCGCAGTTCCCATCTTTTTAGGACAACGGAGGGGGGCTTTCCTCAATAACTAGAGGGGAAAAACGTCAATGCAAGATAAAGGAGGTGACGTCTGGTTGGTGTAAGAGGGCTCTTGATTTCACTTTGCCCTCCGCCATTTTATGTGTATGATATGTACATGAATCGGGGAGGGAATAACAATGAAAACAGCACGCTTAAACATCGTCTTAGAGCCAGATGAAAAGGATCAGGCGGAACAACTCGCGGCGGAATACGGCAGGCGGACCGGAACGGAGATGACCCTGTCGTCATACGTCCGGTATCTGCTGCGGCAAGCTGCCTTGGACACTATCGACGCGAGCGCCTTTAAGCAGCAACTGTTGCCCCTACCCACCTCCAGCAGCCCCAAACGGAGACGCCGCCCGCGCCCGAGCGAACAGCTGGAGATCTACCGGGAGCAGATCAAGGCCATCGCCGAGCGGTACCATGTAACCAACGTCAGAGTCTTCGGCTCGACCGCACGTGGTGAGGATACCGACAAGAGCGATCTTGACCTTCTAGTCACGCCGATCAAAGGGGCTACGGGATTAATGGAAATCGTCAGTATCGAGAGCGAAGTCAAAAAGCTCATCAAAGTTCCTGTTGATGTGGTACTGGACTCCGAAATACCCGAACAATATCGAGAGAAGATCAACAAGGAGGCCATAGCCCTATGACAGACGAACGCAAACCGAGGGCATTAAATGAATATACCGAAGATATGCAAAAATCCATACGCCGTTTAATAACGATATCAGGCGTACCCGAAGAATCATTCAAGGTAGACGAAGACAAGCAGGATGCCGCAATAAGGCATATTGAAGTGCTAGGTGAAATAGCAGGTAAACTGGTTAAGCACTACCCCACCTTTGTGTCAGATAACAAAGAAATACCATTCAAGCAGATAAGCGACATGCGGAACAAGCTGATACACAACTACTTCGGTGTCAGCCTCGATTCAGTATGGAAGGTGTTGAAAAGTGACGTGCCGGCTCTCAACGGGCAGCTTGCCAACCTGGTTGTAACTAAGAAAAATTCCATCCCGAAGGGAAAAGCCAAGCCATGATAATGTAGGCAAAGGGAAAAATCTAGGACGACCAAAAATATAGCCGCAACGCCTTGAGGGCTGAACTGAACCGATAAAAACAGCGAGAAGGACTTATGAACCATGTGGCAATTGTGCGGATGGTGTTGTAGGGATCAGCAAGAAACCGTGTAAGGGATTTGGTAGTATCTCTTTCATTCGGTAAACAGTGATTTGCTTCGGGTGCTGCTTGCTTGTACTGCTTGCCTGGATGCCAGCCATGTCTCGATTTCCGTGCGTCGCCAGCCGACCCGATTTTTCGTTAAATGAATCCGAGAAGGAAACTCGCCGTCCTTTTCTATTCGCCATAGTGTGGTGCTCGACAGTCCGGTCATACGGGCCACCTCAGACCGTTTGACGATCTCGTTCTTGACTGGTGAGTCAGTTCTTACCGGCAGAGCTTCTCGCGGCTGAGCCGGATGTTGGGCTGCATCGAGAATTTCTTTCAGAATCGGCGTTAGTCTGCGGATTACTACATCGGAGATTGCCTGGATGTCACTTGGCTCAAGAGCGAATTGCATGGGTTACCTCAAAAAGACCTAAGCACTGGGATATTTCACATCGGGGTGCCTGTGACTTGGTATCGGACTCGATTCACATTGTCAATCGATGCATCAGCTAAACCGACCTCCGTAAATTCGTTCTAACGGCTATTCTCTGGTCACCCTATACCTTGATATGCCTGGTTCCTTAGGCGTTTGGCAAGGCTGCCCGCAGAAAGTATTGAAAATAGGTGAGTGCGGAGGTTTACAAACCACTATATTGCGAGCACCTGATGTTCCACATTCTGCCGCAGGTTTTATAATGTTGCCACTTTAGTAGCTTTCATGATTCGGTAGACAGACGCAACACCTATTTTCAAATCCGAAGCTATCGCCTCTTTTGTCTTCCCTGCGGCAACCAGCCGCATGACCTCTTCACCCTTTGCCATGGCGGTCGGTTTGCGGCCTTTGTATTGGCCCTTCTCCTTGGCATGACGAATACCTTCCCGCTGTCGTTCAAGCATCATTTCCCGCTCAAATGTGGCAATCGCCCCAAGCATGGTCAGCATCAGCTTGCCGGTAGGGGTAGAGGTGTCGAGGTTGATGTTCAGGACCTGGAAGGTGACCCCTTTTGTCTCAAGGTGCTCTACGATGTTCAGCAGGTGCTTCGTCGACCGGGCGATGCGATCTAGCTTGCAGATCACCACGGTGTCACCCCGCCGAGCGTAATCCATCAGTGCGCCCAGTTCCGGACGATCCTCCTTGACGCCGCTCGCCTTTTCCTGGTAAATCTTGTCACACTTCGCTTCCTGTAGCTGTCGCAACTGTGCATCGAGGTGTTGGTCTTCGGTGGAAACCCTTGCATATCCGATGATAGCCATTTGAAAGCCTCCTCGCTTACTCATATCAATAGCTTCAAGCACGGTTGATAATATCCTATCAAAATGCGGTTTTCAACTTATGTGATAGCCCTTTTTTCAGGACCACGTCTATCAATAGGCCCAGTGCCCTAATGATATGGGCGCACGAAACACAATACCGAATTGAGGCTAAATTTCACTTGTTCACGGAGGAGGTTTGGGCTAAGGTAGCGAAACTTACGTACTGAAACGGTCGCCCAAGGCAAACAACGTCACCCTGGCAGGATCATCTTGACTCGAATTATTTTCTGGAACGTCAATAATAAGGACCTTACGCGTCTTGTCTGTTCGCTTGCTATTGCGACAACAGCGGATGTAATAGTCTTAAACGAGAATTCTGTCCCCAGTGCCGATTCACTACGCGATCTCAGAGCAACTGTTTCCCCCGACTTCTTCATTCCGACATCAACTGAGAGGCGCTTTCATTGCTTTTGTCGTAACCCTAGGCTGGACATGTCCGAAGTTCACAATGGCTTCCGTACAAGTGTGAGAAAGCTATCTATTGGAACACATCAAATGTTACTAGCACTCGTTCATGGGTTAGATCTTCGCAATAATGACAGTGAAACGCGTCAGTCATTTGCTCAATCTCTATCAACTGAAATTAGGTTTGTTAAAGATCAGCAAAATGTGGAGAAGGTTCTTGTACTGGGTGACTTTAACATGAATCCCTATGATCGCGGAATGAACCTAGCGGCTGGCTTGAACGCCATGATGACAAAAGAGTGCGTCAGACGGGGTGTACGGCGGCATCTAGGCGAGGAATATGACTTCTACTACAATCCAATGTGGAGTTTGTTAGGTGACCTTACAAATGGTCCTGCCGGTACTGTCTATGATTTGAGTAACCAAGGTCCGTACGGGTGGAGCATGTTAGACCAGGTACTCGTTCATCATTCTATTGTTAACATGTTTGAAGGCGTAAGAATACTGACTTCAGCGGGTGAGCATTTGATAATGGACGGCAATGGCCGTCCGGACTCAAACACCGCGTCTGACCATTTCCCTATCCTAGTAACATTAAGAGAGGATGTCGATGAGTAAATTCTTTCCTGCCGGACTGAAGCTGGATGATAGTCAAACGCCGATGCAAATTCTCGAAGAAGCCATGCGCGATTGGGAAGTAGAGAGTGCTGGGCTGCTGGCTCTGGTATTGCAACTTGCCAAGTCTCAAAGTGGAAACGATCTGATCCTCGTGCATGGTAAACATGTGCCCAGCAACCGGACCATTTCGTTATTCTCGGTGGTTCACCGCCCCGGAAATCCTTACCCTGCCACGATACAACTGAGACAGGACGACCTGCCCAAAGTCTTGCGGAAATCCTTCTATGAAGAGGGTTTGGGTAAGGCTTTGGGGATAATGTCCACTGTACAGGGGCGGACAGTCAATAACCCATGGGTATCCGATACGCCATCAGAGTTTCGCTCTAAACTTCAGGAGGCTTTTAATTCAGGTCTTATAAAGAGTGAAGTACTAAATCTAGTTGCCGGTACTCCAGAGGCGGTCGAGGCGGCCAAGGCAGTCGAGGCAGTCGAGGCAGTCGAGGACCCCGCTGATCTTCAGAAGCCGCAGGATGATGTAGAGTGAATGGCCCGTAAACGGTGTGGCAAAGGCACGAGGGCCGCTCCTGGCAATGGGAGCGGCCCTCATTGTCTCAGGCCCTCAGGTTCAGCACGAACAGCAGGAGCGTGATGCACGATAGGTTGAACACGGCAACGGTTTCCTGCTTAGCCGGAAGAAAATGGCCACAAACGATTCGTGGAGCAGGACCAGCGACCTGAAGAACAGCATTAACATGAAATCCCCCTGCCTATCCCTGTCCCCTCAAGAAAAATCCCGCCAGAAGCGATCCTCAGGAGGTGGGGGCGGGGTTGAATTGAAATCGAAAAGCTAATAGCGGGTTCCCGTCCATTCTCCCGCGAAATCAATGTAGCGACTTATATAACATTTACCACTGCATGTCGTTAAGCAGCAGGCCATTCCCAAGCCCTAATTCCCACATGAGTCTTGGCGAACCTCTATTATCATTCCCATTGCCTGGGAATTGGGTTAAGGCTGCTGCAGGGTATCCGTCGCAGTTTTAATCGCATAATCTTTTACCAGCATTCCTTTTGACTTGTCTCCTCGAAGGTGTGCATCCCACCAGTACAGACCGGTATACTTCCCGAACATTGGCGCATCTTCAGTAAAAATTTTGAAGTGACCCCGGCAAAGATGAATTTTCGCAGTGCCACCACTATCGTCTCCAACAGTGTGTGGACCTTGGTGCGTTGCCGGAAGTTTTAGGATAAGTGTCTTATAGGTGAAAAGCTCTTGCTTCCCATTTTTGGATCGTTTTTTGTTTAATTTGGGCGGCGGGTGGTTATCCTCAGTGCCGACGTTTTTGCAGTTAAGAAGCAGCAGGGCAGCATTCAGCACGTACAAGTCGCGCTGGTCATCTGCACGAAGACCCATGGACACATCCCAAGACTGGTTATCACTCGTCTGGATGGGGTAGGTATTGCTTTCAAGTAGTGCTTCGATCAATTTAGCAGATGCTCCTCGCTGGGCAGCAGCATCCGATATTTTCTTTCCGGTCCGGCCAAAATCTTCTTTAAATGTTTTCCCTAGGAGTACAAGGTAACATTGAGGCGTCAGCATCCACTTTCGGTACTGTTCGATCCAATTTGCAGTGACCACCCGAAAAAAATCTTTGTCTAATTCATGGACAAGTAGTCCTCTTTTGGGCACAGGAAGAGTCGTGCCGGGTGTAAAACTCTTATCTTCGAATTCAAACCAGCAAGTTTTATAAGGTAACCTGACATACTTTGAGCTGTTGCCAAGAAGGATCTGAGTTTCCCTTTGTTCTTCAGCAAAGGATTTGAGCGGCTGAATAAGGTCTTGATAAGCACCTAAATAGAAATGCTGTGCTTGCTTTAAGTCTGTTGCTGCGGATCTCACCGCGTCTGCATACGCGCGGTCTTTTACCTGCGCCTTCAGAAGATCATTGAAGTCATCAATAACATGATGTCCGTTCATTGGCGATACCTCCGCTAAGTTGTTCGACTTATACTTTCAAGCACAGCAGATACAGCAGAAATGAGATGCACGCCGCATTGCACACGGCAATAGTATGCTTACCGCGACTGTAGTAAAGGGCTATGAGAGATCCGTGGAGCAGGATCAGCGACCCGATGAAGAGTAATAGCATAATTTATCCCCTGGCCTACCCCTCACCGTAAAGAAAAACTCCTTACAGATGCCATTCTCGGAAGGTGGGGGCGGGGTTGAACTGAAATCGAAAAGCTAATAGCGGGTTCCCGTCCATTTTCCCGCGAAATCAATGTAGCGTCTTATATAACATTTTCCACTGCAGGATCAATGTTAAGCAGCAGGCCATTGCTGTCCCAACGCCCTACTCATTCCCACATGAGTCTTGACGAACCTCTACTATCATTCCCACAGCCCAAAGTCAACCCGCGTGGGAAGGGTTAGAGGACAAGATGACATTCCCGCTAGGGGCCTACTCATGTGGGAGACGGCGGTTGTTCTCGCATTGCCTGCCTGATACTCTTGCCATAGTGGTCTGCACGATCTTCAACGTGGTCAAACACACCATGGCAACCCCTGCGCCATCGGAAGAACGTGCTCCCAGTGGCTTAGGTCGGGGCGGTCCCAAAGTGACTTCGGTTTTCAAAAATGCGCCTCCCGTCCGCTCGCACCTGAAAGTCTGATCTGAAAGTTATATATGACACACTCTGCACGGGTGGGCAGTGTGAGATCCCTATCACTGCCGTCTCAAAAATAGTTGACAGCGTGTTTTTTGTGTTGTATAAATTGTACAACAGTTACAATAGATGTTGTAGAAAGGGGGTTGGAACTAAAATGTCATAGCACCCAGAGAGCCAGAGAGCCGAGAGCCAGAGAGCCAGAGAGCCAGAGAGCCAGAGAGCCAGAGAGCCAGAGAGCCAGAGAGCCAGAGAGCCAGAGAGCCAGAGAGCCAGAGAGCCAGAGAGCCGAGAGCCGAGAGCCGAGAGCCGAGAGCCAGGCAAAAAGGGGGGGCCCAAATGACTGCGTTTGAAATGTTTGGAAATTATTTTAAAGAGTTGAGGTCACGAAAAAAAATTACTCTGAGAGAATTTTGTGCATTGAATAAATTTGACCCAGGAAATATCAGCAAGATAGAAAGAGGTCTTGCTCCACCTCCTAAGTCTATGGATGTGTTATCTCGATTTGCTGAAAGTCTGGGGATAAGCAAGGGATCTGAAGAGTGGACAGAATTTATAGACCGAGCGTCAGCATGTTCAGGGATGGTCCCTCCCGATATAATGAATGATGCTGCATTCGTCGCCAAGTTACCGCTTGTTTTTAGAGCGTTGCGTGGCCAAGCAGGCAAAGAGATGAGTGATGAACAATTAAGGAGTTTAGCTGAAGATCTAAGGAGGGCATAGTATGCAGGTTGGACGTAGGAGTGAAGGTGACATAAGAGCATCGGCTCTTGAATTTCTTAACAGGTATCACCCAGATGACACAACCCCGGTACCGATAGAAAAAATTGTCGAGTTCGATCTCCGCTTGGACATCATTCCGGTTCCCAACTTGCGAAAGTCGCATGGCATTGACGGGGCATTGTCTCAGGATTTTTCTCAGATATATGTTGATGAATACGCATATAACTATCAGCCCAATCGTTATCGATTTACGTTAGCCCATGAAGTAGGTCATTTCGTGCTGCATAGAGCTGACCTAGAAAATCATGCGGTTAACACCATTGATGACTGGCTGGTTTACGCAAAAGAGGTTGCTGGCCTAGGCGATTGGTTTGAAACTCAAGCACATATTTTTGCCCGTCATTTGCTTATGCCGAGTCATCACTTAGAATCAAAATTCATGGACTTCCTGCCGGAAGTAGAGCTTTTGATAGAACAAGCAATAGCTCAAAATATTCAAAGATCAGAATATTTGGCTCCTGCTGTTTCTAAAATGGCTAGAATGTTGTCACCGGTTTTCCAGGTTTCGGAAGACGCTGCGAGGGTACGGATTCAAACGCATAATCTAGATTCTTCATTCAGGTAAATGCCAAGAGGCCTGTCGGTGGCACCCGACGGCCTCTTGTGGACCAAATACGGAGGGTAATGGTCCGTTGTCAATCCTACGTGGCTTAGTGATGTTACTAGATCAAAAACGTTTTGACAAGCAATAATCTCCTTCCGAGAAAGGTAGGTAGCAAACATGGGGAACATCAAGATCGGACGCGACGCTAAAACTGGCCTCTTCATTCCAGTCAAAGAAGCAATTAAGCGACCCTCTACCACTACGGTAGAGACAATCAAAAAAAGCAAGTAACATCTGAGGGGGCTTCGGCCCCCTTTCTTTTGCTGTCAGCAACTACATCAATCCAGAAGGAGAACAAGTGAAAACTTATCTAATTACCTATGACCTGAAATATGAGAGAGCTGGTTACGAAAAAGCAAGAGAAAAACTTATAGCTGCAATCAAAGCCCTTGGTGATACTATCCATATTGCATCAACAACCTATATGGCAAAGACCAACCTCGTGGGCGCAAGTGCTATTTATGAAAAATTGAAGATATGCATTGACTCCAACGATAACCTTTTCATCGTACAATTGTGCCGCGATCATTATGGAGTACTGCCACAAGAGAGATGGACCTGGATCTCAGCAGCTCCGAAATGCTGTTAACCTCAAGCCCCCTAACGCAGCAAATCTCAGGCCGATGAAAACGTCCTGAAATTTGCTGCGTTAACAGCCCGAGCTTGACTCCTATATCCCAGGCTGCTATTGTCCCTGAAATTTTGCTACACATTTTGCTATTTCAGCTGAAAGAAATAATAATTTGGATCAACTTTCACAAACTAATATTAATGTAAATATTGCATTTCAGATTCTGTTCTGCGGCTTTGAAGAAGACTCAAGTGATATAATAGATTTTTACATCAATAAATCTAACTCAGATCAAGAGAAGTCCGATGTAGAAGTCTTACATAAGTCAATCCGCAAACTAGATTATGTTAGATGTGATGGTCATATAGGCAATCTCGGCCATTATTTCCGACATATGTATCAAGTCGTTTCATATGTCGATCAGGAAAATGGCTTAACTGAAAAAGAAAAGTACTTCTACGTGAAGACTCTTAGGGCGCAACTATCTGCTGCCGAAATCGCTATATTTTTTTTAAATTCAAGGTCAGATTTTGGAAAGGATTGGTGGGTAGGAGAGAAGACAAGTTTGATAAACAAGTACAGTTATGTCAAAAATATGCCAGCTAATTACACATTTGGCATTGATGAAAAACTCACCGAGTTAGGGCTTGTGTTCGAATCACAGGTTATTGTCAAAATAGGTCTGATATATGCTGCTTGAAGATGAGTGCGAGATTATCTGCGAGCAGATTACAGATATTACTTTGACACATTACCGCCATCTTGCCGGTTAAATCGGGTTTATTGGCCTTAGCTACCAATACCATTGGGTTTTTAATCGCTACTGGTTAAGTCTCCGGCGCCACTTGCTGGTGCCTGGTTTAGGGGCCAAAGACTCCACCCCCATGATAAGCATCAGATGTCGGACCCTGTCACGGCCACGGCCGATAGGCTCCAGGGATGCTCCATATAGTGCGGGGCATTGATAAATTGTGTAAGTTACGGGATACCCTCTGCGGCTACAATAAAAACGCCCAGCGAATATTGAAAGACTGGACCATGCTTGTTACCTTCTGGCGACGACGGTAAGTTGAGGTCACCCACCCGAGCCTCAGTCAGGTTAGGTCCTGGAGCGAGAGCGGGTAGCATGGGTTTCGGTTTCAATTCCCTTGAAGGTATGATAAAGTTCACGGCGTGAATAGAGCCGGAAAAACGGTAGGGGGTTGTTCTTTTGGGGTATATTTAGGGGTATCTCTTGGGATGCTCACTGATAATACATAGATAATGCGAGTAGTTGGCTTGTTAGTTGTATGGACGCCACCCCAAAGCGGGGTGGAACAACAACGAGACCCCTGGTTTTTCCCGAGACGGAAAGTCAGGGGTTTTGTCTTAGGCAGGCAAGATGTGAATGAGCCCTCGGGCAGGCACGACTTCAGGAAACCAGGTAGCTTTGATTGAGGGAGCAGTATGAAAATCGGCAGAAATGATTCTTGTCCCTGCGGCAGCGGGAATAAATTCAAGAAATGTTGTGCTGGCAAAGGTGAACCCGGTGAACAAGCCGTCGGCACCGGTGCGGTCATGGCTGAGCTGAAGAAGCAGCTTGAGGGAATGGATTTCAACTCCCTTGAGGATGCCAACCTTTTTGCCGGCCAATTCATGCGACAGAGCAATCAGGCGCCAAATGATGATTTCCATGGCCTGTCGTCGGAGCAGATGCACCGTTTCCTTTACTTCCCGTTCGAATCGCCCCACCTGGTCAGCTTTCCGACCCGTCTCGATATCTTGGGCCCCGGTCATTTCCCTTTTCAAGCTCCTTTGTGACGCTGTTGGCGACAGCGGTCTGAAACCGACCGCCACTGGTAATCTTCCGCGTAAGACCTGCAGAGATGTCGCCCTGGCCTTCTGGGGGGCAGAGAAGTACGGTGAAAACTCCCGGTATGGTGAAATTCGTTCCGAGCCGGAATTCGTTGACCTGCATGTCACCAGGCTGCTTGCGGAGTCAGCTGGTCTGGTCAGGAACTACCAGGGTCAATTCATCCTCGGCAAGGATTGCAGGAAACTTCTGGCTGAACATGGCTTGGCAGGCGTGTATCCTCGGCTGTTCCAGGCCTTTGCCCTGAAGTTCAATTGGGCCTTTCGCGATCGCTATCAGGCGATTCCGATGGTCCAGCAATCCTTCCTGTTCACACTTCACCTGTTGAAGAGGTACGGGACAACCTGGCGCTCGAGCACGTTCTATGAGGACTGCTTCCTGACGGCCTTCCCGCAGTTGTTGCGGGAGATTCGGCCTGACGAAAGAGGCGAAAATAGGCAAACAGCTGGACTATCAGAAGGCTCCCTGCCAGCTGCAGTAGGGGTTGGCCAAAGGACGGGTGGGGGGCTTTTGCACTGCGGCGTATGGCTGCGCAAAGACTAAATAGGAGGACATTGGAGCCGAGGGGGATTTGGCCAAGCTCAATTAAGCCGAATCCCCCTTGAACCAGACGTTCAGCAGGGCATGCCGGAGTTCTTCCGCGAGTAGCAAAACCAGGTGAGGGCGATGCAGGTCAGGTAGAAGGCCAGGAACCCGTACAGGGCGGCCTGTGGCCCGCCGGTAAGCGCTATCGAGCTGCCGAACCCCTTGGGTATGAAAAAGGCACCGTAGGCGGCGAAGGCGGAGCTGAAGCCAAGCACCGCAGCCGCTTCCTTCGCCGCGTCGGTAATCGCCTGGGTCTCCGCTTGGGCGCCTTTTCCTGCCGCGGCGCGCTGCCGTTCGGTAAGAAATATCACCGGGATCATCCTGAAGGTGGAACCGTTGCCGATGCCGGTGGTGACGAACATCAGGATGAACATGGCGAGAAAACCCCAGAAGTTCCCGTCCGACCCCTGGTGCGGCAGGTAATGAAGCACTCCGAATACCGCCACTGCCATGGCGATGAAGTTCCAGAAGGTGACGCGGGCTCCTCCCAGTTTGTCCGCGATCCATCCCCCGAGGGGGCGGCAGAGAGCGCCTACCAGGGGGCCTAAGTAGGCGTACTGGGTCGGGTTCATGGCCGGGAACTGGGACTTGATCAAGAGAGGCAGTCCCGCTGAGTAGCCGATGAAGGAGCCGAAGGTGCCCAGGTAGAGCCAGCACATGATCCAGTTGTGCCTGCGCCCGAAGATGACCGACTGTTCCCTGAAGGACGCCTTGGCGCTGGCGATGTCGTTCATGCCGAACCAGGCGGCGACGGTAGCGGCGAGGATGAAGGGGACCCAGACGAAGCCCGCGTTCTGCATCCAGACCGGCGTCACCGTCCCTTTGATGACGCAGGACTGCGGGTCCCCGCAAAGGGCGCTGAACATGCCGGTGGTGATGACGAGCGGCACCAGGAACTGCATGGCGCTCACGCCGAGGTTCCCCAGCCCCGCATTGAGGCCGAGGGCAGTACCTTTTTGCGACTTGGGAAAGAAGAAGCTGATGTTGGACATGCTGGAGGCGAAGTTCCCGCCCCCCAGGCCGCACAGAAGTGCCAGCGCCAGCATGGTGGAGTAGCTTGTGTGCGGGTCGCGCACGGCAAAGCCGATGCCGACGGCCGGGATGAGGAGCGAGGCCGTGCTGATGGTGGTCCATATGCGGCCGCCGAAGATCGGGACCATGAAGGAGTAGAAGATCCGGAGTGTGGCCCCCGAGAGCCCGGGGAGGGCCGCCAGCCAGAAGAGCTTGTTCGCGTCGAAGCCAAAACCTATGGACTGCAGGTTGACGACCACCACGCTCCAGACCATCCAGACCGCGAAGGAGAGGAAGAGGGAGGGGATGGAGATCCAGAGGTTGCGGGTGGCGATCGCCTTGCCTTCTTTTTCCCAGAAGGCCGTGTCCTCCGGGTTCCAGACTTTCAATACGCGTGATGACATCGTGTACTCCTTTGAATGAGGCTAAACCCCTCAGTGATTCAGACTAGGCACCCGCCGCAGAGAGCCGAAGCTTGTGCCGTCTCTTTTCCCTCTGCATGCTGGTGAGCATGAGCAAAATGGAGATGCTGGCCATGGCGAAAAGGAACATGAAGGCGCTGCTCCTCACGCCGGTCAGATCCACCAGCGCACCGAAGATGATCGGGAGCACGAACCCGCCCAATCCCCCCATGAGTCCCACGATGCCGGAGATGACCCCGATGTTGTGGGGGTAGTCGTCGGCGATGTGCTTGAACACGGAGGCCTTGCCGAACCCCCAGGCGACGCCGACCACGAACAGCAGCGCCGTGAAGGCCCAGATGTTGAGTCCGACCTGGAGCCTGATCTCGCCGGTCAGGGTCTTGACGGCGAGCTCGGCCTGCGGGTAGGAGAGGATGAACAGGCTCCCCCAGGAGATCCAGAGTATCCAGCAGGTGACCGTGTGGGCGCCGAACCTGTCGGAGATCCAGCCGCCCAGGGCGCGGACCACGCCGGAGGGGAGCACGAAGATCGAGGCGACCAGCGCCGCGGTTTTCAGGTCCAGACCGAATTCGTTGATGTAGTACTTGGTCATCCAGAGGGAGAGCCCTACGTATCCGCCGAAGACCATGGCGTAGTACTGGCAGTAGCGCCAGACCCTGGGGTCCCTGAGGGCAAGGAGCTGTTCTCGCACCGTGACGGATGAAGCCACCTTGTGCTGCGGGTCGGAATGGGTGAACGCCCAGAACAGGCAGGCCGTTACCAGCATCGCTACCGCATAGACCTTGGGGACCATCTGCCAGCCGAAGGCGGCGACGATGGAGGGTGCCGCGAACTTGGTGAGCGCGGCGCCGGCGTTACCCGCGCCGAAGATCCCCATGGCGAAACCCTGCTTCGACTTGGTGAACCAGCGCGCTACGTAGCTGATCCCCACCGAGAAGGAGCCCCCGGCGATCCCGATGCACAGGCCAAGGACCAGGAACTGCCAGTAGCTGGTCGCGTCGCCGACCATGTAGATCGGCAGGATGGCGCTCAGCATCAGGATCAGGAAAACGACCCGACCGCCGTACCTGTCGGTCCACATGCCAAGCGGCAGGCGGATCAGCGATCCGGAAAGGATCGGGGTGGCCGCCAGCAGCCCGAACTCGGTCTCGTTCAGTCCGAGGGAGGCCTTGATCGGTATGCCGATAATCGAGAACATGACCCAGACGGCAAAGCAGACCGTAAAGGCGAGCGTGCTGATGGAGAGTACCGCCAGCTGTTGCTGTTTGCGCGTGGCCATATAAACCTCTGCTGTGGATGCCTGTCGCGACCCTCGCGTCCCGAAGGACTCCTCACCCACCGCTTACTTCGAACGCCAGCGGTACAGGATGGGCGGATCCTTCAGGAAGTCGAACGGCAGATAGAGCATATGCACGAGCTTGGTGAAGGGGAGCACCGCGACGATCAGGAAGGCGCCGGCCGCATGCAGCTTGAAGACTAGCGGCAGGTCGGCCACAAAGCCGAGCTGCGGGTTGAAGGAGACGATGGACCAGAGGTAGGGGACCGCGGTATCAAGGTACCACTGGGAGCCCCAGCGCATGAAGTAACCGATGTAGATCCCGGTTCCCGCCTGGAACGCCAGCAGGTAGAGGATCAGCCAGTCGCTTCCGAAGGTGACTTTGCCCAGCATGGCGGAGTTGCTGCGGCGCAGTAACAAAAGCACGCACCCCATCAGTGCGAAGAGCCCCAGGCCGAGTCCGAAGCTCTCCACCAGCAGGAGGGTCTCCTGGTTGCCGAGGAACCCCCTTATCTGACCGGGGAAGGCGAAGCCTAAGATGTGTGCCGCCAGTATCGGTATGATGCCGTAGTGCCAGGGGTTGATCCCCCAGAACAGGAACTTGCGCTCCAGAAACTGGGTGGAGTAGGCCGACCAGGTGAGCCGGTTGCTGCAGAAACGGTAGGGCGTGACGAAGAGCACCAGGGCGAGCGCCGCGTAGGGAAGCGCTATGAAGATCAGGTTGTTCAGCATGCCGACACCTCCCGGCAGTCGGCGCTTAAGAGCAGTCCGGCCGCCTCGACCAGCGTGAGCCAGGGCGAAAGACCGCGCGGAGCACATGCCGCCACCAGCTTGTTCAACCCCGGAAGTACCAGTTCCGCGATGAACTGGCGACGAAAGACATCTTCGCCGCGTCGCGCCAGGTGGGCGAGGAAACCGAGCAGCACCGCGAGGTGGTCGGGGAGCTCGCAGCCGGTCGGGGTGAAGTGGTGCCGGATGAAATCCTGCTTCACCCGGATCATGTAGGCACCCTTCTTCTGATTGTCGCCGTACAGGTGGTGGCCGAGGTAGGGAGCGGCCGCGGGGTTGAAATCGAAGTGGGCGACGTACTCCTCCTGCAACTCGGCAAGCGTCGAACTCCGCACCAGCTTCCCGAAAGCGACCGCCGGCGATTCGATGCCGCACCGCTTGAAATAGGCCGCAAGGTTGTCGTAGGACTGCAGCAGTTCCTCGGTACCCTCCGGGTAGTCGAGGAGTCGTGCCAGCCCTTCGTAGGTTTCCTGGATGCTCATTTGTCCCCCCTGGTCTTCTTGAGGATGCCGAAGCCGGCTGTCTGTCTGCGCTTTTGGGGATCCTGCATCTCGCGCTGTTGCGCCGGGATGACGTTACGCTCGTTGTAGCCTGCCACCGTGAAGAGCCGGTAAAGCCTCTTTGCCGCCGCCTCGTCCAGTCCCGCTTCCTGCAGGACCGCGGGGTCGACGGGAAGCTTCAGGTTTTCCCCGCGCATGAAGACCCGCAGGGCGATCAGCTTCTTCAGGGCCTCCTCGATCACCCGGTGGTTTCCGCCGGAGAGCAGGCTTGCCAGGTAGCCGATGGGCACCCTGAGCGTTTCCAGCGCCGGGATCATGCCGTGCTCCAGGAGCTTGTGGGTGTCGCCCCAGACCGAGAGGACCGGAGAGAGCGACGGGATGTAGTAGGCCATCGGCACGGTCCTGAACTCCGGGTGCAGCGGCATGGCGAGGCCGAACTCCTTCACCAGCGTGTAGACCGGCGACTTTACCGCCGCCTCGAGCCACTGGTCCGAGACCCCGTTTTTTCTGGCCCCCTCGGCTACCGCCGGGTCGCTCGGGTCGAGGATCAGACTTCTGTGGGCCTCTACCAGTTCGTCATCCTTCTTGAGGGCCGCGGCCTCGACGCCGTCGGCGTCGTAGAGCAGCACGCCGACGTAGCGGATGCGCCCCACGCAGCTGTGGGCGCAGGCGTTGCACTGCCCGGTCTCCACGCGCGGATAGCAGAAGATGCACTTCTCCGCCTTGCCGCTTTGCCAGTTGAAGTAGACCTTCTTGTAGGGGCAGGCGCTGGTGCAGAAGCGCCACCCCTTGCAGACTTCCTGGTCAACCAGAACGATGCCGTCCTCGCCGCGCTTGTAGATGGCGCGGGAGGGGCAGGAAGCGGCGCAGGCCGGGTTCAGGCAGTGGTTGCAGATGCGCGGCAGGTACTGCATGAACATGGAGTCGTAGGAGTCGATGACCTGCTTGTCCTGGAGGTTCGAGTCCTTCGCCGCGTAGATCTGCGAGCCGGAGAGGTCGTCGTCCCAGTTGGGCCCGCCCTGGATCTCGTCGATCTTTTTCCCCGAAATCTGGGAGAACGCCTCGGCCACCGGCTGGTCGTCTCCTTCCTTCGCGCCGGCCAGGTTTCCGTAGTCGAAGTCGAAGGGCTCGTAGTAATCCTCCATCTTCGGCATGTTGGGCTGGAAGAACATGTTGGCAAGGGTCGGACCTTTTCCCATGGCCTTCAGCTTCAGTTTGCTGCCGTCAACCACCCACCCCCCCTTGAAGCGCTCCTGGTTTTCCCACTGCTTCGGGTAACCGACCCCGGGCTTGGTCTCCACGTTATTCCACCACATGTACTCGGCGCCCTTGCGGTCGGTCCAGATGTTCTTGCAGGAGATGGAGCAGGTGTGGCAGCCGATACATTTGTCCAGATTGAAAACCATCACTATCTGTGCTCGCACATCCATGGCATCACCCCTTTAGCTTTCTGACGACAACGTAGCTGTCGCGGTTCACCCCGGTGGGGCCCCAGTAGTTGAAGTAGTAGCTTGACTGGGCGTAGCCGCCGAGCATCAGCGTCGGTTTCAGGCGGATGCGGGACAGGCTGTTGTGCACCCCGCCTCTTTTGCCGCTCTTCTTCGACTTCTTGATGTTGAGCGTGCGCTCCGGCGCGTGGTACATGATCGCCGCTCCCTTGGGGATGCGGGCGGAGACGATGGTGCGGCAGACCACGACGCCGTTGGCGTTGTACATCTCGACCGTCTCGTTGTCCGTAATCCCCGCGCCCTCCGCGTCCAAATGGTTCAGCCAGACCGCCTGACCGCCGCGGGAGAGGGTCAGCATCCTCAGGTTGTCGCTGTAGGTGGAGTGGATGCCCCACTTGCCGTGCGGCGTCAGGAAGTTCAGCACGAGACCCGTTTCCCCCTCGGTCTCGTCCAGAAGCGCCGGGTTCAGTTTCCCCTTGAAGGTGGGGAGCCCCTCGTGAAACTCGCCGTAGTACGGGTGGTCCAGGTAGAGGGACTGCCGGCCGGAGAGGGTGCGCCAGGGGACGCCATGCTCCACGTTCAGCGTGAAGGGGGCGTAGGGGCGGCCGTCATTCATGAGCCCGCTCCAGATCGGCGAACTGATGGCGCGGCGCGGTTTCTGGGTGACGTCCTCCCACTTCATCCGGAAGTCGCGCGACCCCTCCGAGATCTGGGAAAGCGGCTTGCCGACCCGCTTCTCCAGTTTCTGGAAGGCGCGGTGCGCCAACTCGCCGTTGGTCTCGGAGGCAAGTGTGAGGATCACGTCGGCCACGGTCTTCTCGTCCTCCAGGTCGACCCGCCGCTTGCCGGCAAAGGTGCGGGTCGGGAGCGTTTCCAGCAGCTTTTCGGCCTCGTCGTCGGCGTCGTAGTAGTTGCCGTGCGACCCCAGATGCCCGATCTCGGGGCCCAGGGACATGAAGCGGTTGTAGATGTTCGGGTAGTCGCGCTCCACGATGGCGAGGTTCGGCATGGTCTTGCCGGGGATGGCTTCGCACTCGCCCAGCTTCCAGTCCAGCACGCTCCTTTGGGCGATCTCGCCGGGGGTGTCGTGCAAAAGCGGCGCGGCGATGATGTCCTTCACCGGGTTCGGCAGGTGCTTGGCCGACAACTCGCTCACCTTCTTGGCGATCTCGCCGAAGATCTTCCAGTCGCTCTTGGACTCCCATGAGGGAGGCACTGCCGCGTCCATGCAGTTCACGAAGGAGTGCATGTCGGTCGTGTTGAGGTCGCTCTTCTCGTACCAGGTGGCGGCGGGGAGCACGATGTCCGAGTACAGGGTCGAGGTATCCATCCGGAAGTTGAGATCGACCACCAGGTCCACCTTCGCCTCGGGCGCCTGGTCGTGCCAGACGATATCCTTTACCTGCCCCTTGGCGACCTCTTTGGCGGTGAAGCTGGCGTTCGGCGCGCCCAGCACGTGCTTCAGGAAGAACTCGTGCCCCTTGGCGCTCGCCGAGATGGCGTTGCCGCGCCAGATGAACCAGACTTTGGGCGAGTTCCCCGCACCGTCCGGGTCCTCGATGGCGAAGCGGGTCTCGCCGCTTTTGAGCCGGTCCACCAGCCAGGCGCGGATCTCCGCGTCGCTCTCGCACCCGGCCGCTTTCGCCTTTTCCACCAGCTGCAGGGTGTTGTCGTTGAAGTGGGGAGCGAAGGGGAGCCACCCCAGCCGTACCGCCTTGGCGTTGAAGTCTGCCGTGTGCATCGGCATCTTCTCGCCGGTCTCCGGCTGGAAGTAATCCACGAAGTTGCGGTCGTAGCGCCACTGGGAGGAGTGCATGTACCAGAAACTCGGGGTGTTCTGCAGCCGCGACGCCTTGGTCCAGTCCTGCGCCATGGCGATGGAGGTCCAGGGGGCGAGCGGCGCCACCTTTTCCTGCCCGACGTAGTGTGCGAGGCCCGCCCCGTTTCTGCCGACGCTCCCGGTGAGGATCAGCGCCGTGATGGCGGCCCGGTAGATCAGGTCGTTGTGGTACCAGTGGTTCACGCCGGCGCCGATGATGATCATGTTGCGCCCGGTACTCTGCTCGCCGTTCATCGCCCACTCGCGGGCGATGTTGATCAGTGTCTGGGCGTCGATGCCGGTGTGCTTCTCCTGCCACTTCGGCGTGAAGGGGAGATCCGAATCGTAGTCGGAAGGGTAATCGCCGGAGAGTCCCCGGGAGACACCGAACTGCGCCATCAGCAGATCGAACACCGTGGTGACCGTCACTTCGCCCGCCTTGGTGGCGACACGGCGCACCGGCACCGAGCGGACCTGATCCTGCTCGTTCTCGATGCAGAAGCGGACCTTGCAGGTGTCCTGTCCCAGGAAGCTCAGTGCGGAGTCGATCTCGGAGCCGTCCACCATGTCCTTCATGTCCAGGTTCCAGTTCCCCTCCTCTTTGCTCCAGCGCGACCCTAAGCTGCCGTGCGGTACGCGCACCTCGCCCTCCCGGTTTGCCACGCACAGCGTCCAGTCGGCGTGCTCGATGCCGCTTGAGCGCTCGAATTCGTCGGCCCGCAGGAACTCCCCCTGGCGCCAGGTGCCGTCCTTTTCGGAGAGCTTCACCAGGAAGGGGAGGTCGGTGAACTTCCTGACGTAGTCCTCGAAAAACGGCACCTGCCGGTCAGCGTAGAACTCCTTCAGGATGACGTGGTTAAGCGCCATCCAGAAGGCGCCGTCGTGTCCCTGCTCGACCGGGAGCCAGGCGTCGGCGAACTTGCTCGCCGCCGAGTAGTCCGGCGACATGACCACCACCTTGGTGCCGCGGTAGCGGGCTTCGGCCAGGTAGTGGGCGTCCGGGGAGCGGGTCATCGGCACGTTGGAGCCGCATACCACGATATAGGAGGCGTTGTACCAGTCGGCCGACTCGTTCACGTCGGTCTGCTCGCCCCAGACCTGCGGGCTGGCGGGGGGAAGGTCGCAGTACCAGTCGTAAAAGCTCATGGCCACGCCGCCTAAGAGCTGAAGGAAGCGGGTGCCCGCCGCATAGCTGATCATCGACATGGCGGGGATGGGGGAGAAGCCGATCACCCGGTCCGGGCCGTGCTTCTTGGTGGTGTAGACCGTCGAGGCCGCGATGATCTCGGTGACCTGCTCCCAGCTTCCGCGCCGGAAACCGCCCATGCCGCGCTTGGAGGTGTAGGATACCCGCGCCTCGGGGTTCTCGACGATGCTCGCCCAGGCCTCGACCGGGTCCTCGAAGCGGCTCCTCGCCTCGGTCCAGCGGTCCAGGAGCGCCCCGCGCAGGTAGGGGTGTTTGACCCGCATCGGGCTGTAGAGGTACCAGGAGAAACTGATGCCCCGGGCGCAGCCGCGCGGCTCATGGTTCGGGATGGAGCCGTCGAACTGGGGGTAGTCGTTGGCCTGCAGCTCCCAGCCGACGATGCCGTCCTTCACGTGCACCATCCAGCTGCAGCCTCCGGTGCAGTTGACGCCGTGGGTGCTGCGCACCACCTTGTCGTACTGCCAGCGGTTGCGGTAAAACTCTTCCCAGTCCCGTGACTCCGGTGAGCGTTCGTCCTTTATCCGGTTTGGCGACATTATTTGATACTCCTCTTAAACAAAATGGCGGCCACGAGGCAGAGGGCGAAGAAGCCGAGTCCTGCCAGGGGGTAGGGGTCGCTCGGGGTATGCTTCCTGGCGGCCGCGTCCTTGAAGAGTGCAGTAAGGGCCGTCGTTTCTTCCTCGCTTAAGGGGCGCTCGGCATAGATCTTCTTCATGACCGGGAAACTGAGGCTTTTCAGGACGCCGCGCACGCCGCTCTCGCCCATCTTGTCGAAGAGGCCGGACAGATCTGCGGCGAGAGCGCCGCCATGTATCCCGGGGTAGCTAAGGTTGTGGCAGGAGACGCAGGATGCACCCCCCTTGGCAAAGCGCTGTTTCCCGGTGAAGAGGTCACGGCCGGTGGCCAGTAGTTCCGGCGTGACGACCAGTTCCACTTTCGGCGCTTCCGAGGGCTGAACCTCACCGGCTCTTGCCGCTGCCGTAACGCCGGCCGCGGGCGTGCCGCCACCCTGCAGGAAGGCGACGATCTTTTGGGCGTCGTCGCGGCTGATGCCGAGGTTCGGCATCTCCATGCCGAATTTCTCAACCAGTGCCAGCTGGGTCGGGTCCTTTTCCGCCGTCAGTTTGTCCGGCTCCGTGATGACCCTTACCAGCCACTCTACCGAGCGCCTGGCTGCTACCCCTTTTAGGTCCATGCCGCCGCTGTCGCTGCCATCGATTGTGTGACAGCCGGCGCACTGCTTGTCGAACAGCTCCTTTCCGGCATCTGCCCGGGCATTGCCGACGGTTGCCAGAAGCAACAGTAGAAACAGACAGCATCGAAGCGTGGTGAATGGATGGGCCATTAGGGAAATCTCCTTGTCGCTTTGAGGAAGCGTGAAACGCTCTGAAGCTGAAAATCTGGATGATTATTAACGAGTGCCACGTTGCACAGGTGCTCTGTGAAGAGCCTCGCTGCAGGGACTTTATAACACTATTATGGAAATACTCTTGACCCAGGTCAAGAAAACCAGGTTGCCCTGCCGGACAAGGCAATTGCCGAAGCTTTCGGCTTTTAGAGATCCGTCCAGCTGCCCCTTGCTGCATGATTGGGCAAAGTTGGATCTGTTAGGCCCTGTGGTTCAATTGGCGGCACAACAAGGCAGGTCATGTCTTTCAGCAGGATAAAAAGCTGTTATGTTGAATGCGGATGAGTTCCTTCAGAAATTGACGGTAGATGGAGAGGTGTTTGGGACGAGGGGGGCACTCAACGGGTCGAAAGGCTGAGGGTGAGTGAAAAAACCGCAACCTGCTGGAAAATTGAAAGAGTTCGGCTGGAACTGGTCAGATCAGTTTGTCAATTCCTGGCCCCCTTCGTCCCCCTGGTTCTAATCAAGAGCCTTTTTGCTTGATTTGTGTTCTTGCTGCGTGTATTGTGGCGACAATTAAAAATTACAAAGCTAGCAACGATACACGACAATACTAAACTATCCGCGAGGATAGGACGGAAAACCTAAGGGTCTCAACGAGACAGCCGGGTCGCCGAAATATCGCAAAAACGATACGAAGCCCCGGCTTTTTTGTGTCCAAAATACCAGGAAGGAGGTGAGCCATCATGACCCTACTGTAGGATGAACCGAAATAGGCAGTGGTACACGATAATACTAAACCATCCGCGAGGGTGGGGCGGAAAGCCTATAGGGTCTCCAGAAGACAGCCGGGTTGCCGAAATATCATAAATTTCGGTGGCCGGGCTTTTTTTATGCCATCCTTCGAAAATCTCTGAAATCTACAAACTGTAGACCAGCGCCGCAATCCACCCCGTGAAGGGGCATGGGGGGGTACTCGCAACGACATCGATTCGCGGTTGACTGCCGTTCTAACCTCAGCGCCGTTTATAATTCATGGAGGAATACGAGAATGAAAAACATAAACGCATTCGACCTTGTTTATGAACAATATCAGCTGCTCAAGGGGAAGCTCAACTCAACGAGGGATCCTAAGACAAAAAACGTTTTGTATAAAAGGCTCGTCAACCTGCTCGTTGTCATGGAATTCCTTATATCCCTGAACAAAGTTTCCTGATCGCGGTGTCTATACTGCAAGGCCGCCACTGATATAGCGAAAAGAGCTAAATGGACTTTCAACGAAGCTAAATATCTCATAATATGTACTACCCAGCCAGCTAACAATACCACTACACCAATCACCGGTTAGTGGTTGGCTGTTATCCGGCGAGGAGAAAGCTATGTTCAAACAGATTAGAGTTTATTCTGTGACAATTTTGAGTGAAATTGCCAGTGTATATTTCCCTTCAATTCCTCTTCCTGTCGGTGCAACAATCCGTTCAAATGCACAGGTAGAGCTTCCATATGAAACAAACGCTGCAAGACAATTATGGGAAAAAGATACTCAAATGAAGGTTGCACGAATTTTGACAAGGCTTTGACGTTGGGAAAAGCGGGCGGATTCAAGTAGAGCATAGACTGCCCGCCTGGGGCCCCCGGCCGCATAACTGCAATCGACCAAGGTGAAGCCCATAAGGATCATAAGCAAGAGACGTGTCATCACTCTCATAACCCTTCCTCCTTTGTCTGCGCGAAGGGAAGAGCATCATGGATATTTTAATGTTAAGAGCTGATGACAATATTATTGGATCTGGCAGTGGGTTTGCTTTTCGAAGGTGAAAACGGGTGGATTTTTTGATGTGCTAATACAGCAAAAATAAGCCCCTGTTTTCCGAGGAGAACGGAAAAACAGGGGCTTCCCTTTATTGAGCTTGAAGCAGGCAGGGCTCGCCTAAACCTGCTGTTGGTGGAATCTACCCGTTCCTTTTGTTCTCTAACCAGGTGTGCTGATTTTTCTCAGCTTCCCCAGTCATGTTCCTAGCTGGCCGTTTATAGCCCTTCTTTTTGCTCCATCTCCAGTATGTGCGATTGTAATCCCGATCCGCAGGTAGTAGAATCCGGCGGGAAATAACCATGTGGGGAGAGAATTTGAAATCGTCGCCGCAGCTCTATTTGCTGGACGGATCCAGCTACATATACCGCGCCTATTACGGCATCCGGGAGCTCGCCACCTCCGGCGATCTGCCGACCAATGCGGTTTTCGGCTTCACCCGGATGCTCCTGGGCCTTCTGCAGGAGAACCGCCCCGACTATTTGGCCGTGGTCTTCGACCCTCCCCGGGAAGAAACCTTCCGCCGGGAAATCTATCCGGCCTATAAGGCCCATCGGGACGCCATGCCGGAGGATCTGGTGACCCAGCTCCCCTACATCAGGAGGGTCCTGCAGGCACTCAACATCCCTGCATTGGAAGCACCCGGGTTCGAGGCCGACGACGTCATTGCTACTTTGGCGCGCACTTTCGCCGCCCAGGGAATCGAGGTGACGGTGGTCACCGGCGACAAGGACTTGCTGCAGATTGTCGACGACAGCATCGGACTGCTGGACACCATGAAGGACAAGCGCTCCGGCCCCCAAGAGGTCCTCGAGCGCTTCGGCGTCCCCTCGGAGCTGGTTGCCGATGTGCTGGGGCTGGCCGGCGACACCTCGGACAACATCCCGGGAGTGCCGGGGATAGGGGAGAAGACGGCGGCCAAGCTGGTGCAGCAGTTCGGCTCCCTGGAAGGGGTCCTCCAGTGGAAGAGTCTTGTGAACGGGAAGACCCGCCGGGAAAGTTTGCACCTCCATGCCGACCAGGCCCGGCTCTCCAAAGTATTGGCCACCGTCCGCTATGACGTCCCCCTGGATGTTTCGCTTGCCGATCTGCAGAGCCGGTCGCCAAACCTGCAGGAGCTGATTCCTCTGTTGCGGGAGCTGGGATTCGCGGCTCTGGAGGTCGCCTTCACCCCGCCGCCGCCGGGTGTGGTGGAGATCTACAGCGACGGTTCGGGTAGGGACTCGGGGCCCGGGGGGTATGGTGTGATCCTTCGCTATGCCGAGCATGAAAAGGAACTGAGCGGTTTTGAGCCCGCCTCCACCTCGCAGCGGATGGAACTGATCGCGGCGATCCGGGGGCTGGAAGCCTTGCAAACCCCACGGCGGGTACAGGTCTTCAGCGATTCTCAGTATCTGGTGCGGGGGATGAGCGAATGGATTAAGGGCTGGATCCGCAATGGTCGCCTGGAGACCCCGGAAGCGCTCAAGAACCAGGATTTGTGGCGGCAGCTTGCCTTGCTGTCCGGCAAGCATGAGGTCAGCTGGCGATGGGTGCCGGGCCACGCGGGGCATCCCTTCAACGAGCGGTGCGACAAGTTGGCGAAACGGGCGGCGGAGGAGGGGGTGCTGGCGGTCATGAAGGCCAGTCAGCCCGGGGAAGTTCTGAGGGAAGAGGTTGTACTGTTGACGGGGCTGACGGAGACAGGGCTGGCTGCTGGACTGACGGGGACAGCTGGACTAACGGGGACAGGCACCTGCGGAGCCAGTCCCCTGGCGACTGAGCAACTGGTGCCGGGTGCTATCAGTGAGGTCGCGGTATTCGATGCAGATGCTGATGGTCAGTTGCTGCTCTGTTAGAGGGGTGAAGGGGACACCTGCGGCTAATGCAAAGAGCGGAGAGCTCATGGGGGTATTCTACCGCATGGGCCTCCTTTGGCATCCAGGCTTTCCATGCCATCATTCGCACCGGCATCCGATACTTAACCCATCAACATAAAGGTTGCAGGCTTTGGCCGGATCAGGATTCCAACTCTATCTCTTGGAGGATTTCGACTGCTTCCTGTCCATCCCTGGCTGTAGCTGGAGAGAGCCCGAACTCCTGTCAAGGGACAGCGGTGGAAGGTATTCGCCGATCAGCTCCCGGTCCCACCATTTCTCCTTTCCGAAGCTGTAGCTGTAATACAAGGCACGGACCAAGCGCGGTGGGGAGTGCGGGAAGGGATTTTTACCCAACAGCCGAAGCGTCCGGGGATCACCCTGGAGGAGCTTTGCCAACAGCTGGATGAACCAGCGGGAGTGTCCCCGGGAGGGCATGGCTTCAAACCACATCAACCAGTCGAGCCGCAGGTGGTAGGGCGCTATGAAGGGCGGCATCCGGAGCGGGTCGCCCGGCTTCCCGCGAAACTGGTACTCTTTCCAGTCGGTCTGTTCCGTCACCTCCAGCTCGTCGGTCCCCTCCAGCACGATCTCGTAGCGCTCCCGGGTGATGCTTCCGAAAGCCCCATAGGTATTGACCAGGTGAAAAGGATCGAAGGAGGTGTTCATGATCTGCTCCTCGGAGATCAGGTTTCTCACCGGCTGCACGCTCTTTACGGCGACCATGGCGACCAGCCCCCAGGTAAGCGCCTGAAAGAGCGGCGGCTGAGGGATGAGCGGCGGCGGGGCAAAGGGGAGAAACTTTGCCAGAAGGGCCCCATCCAGGGGGCTCAGGCAGATGACGGCGGTGAGCCAGTTAAGCCAGGCGAAGTTGCCGCTTACTATGATGGAGAGGAGAAAGAGCAGGGATCCCCCTGCTGCGATGGTGGCCACCGGCTGCGGCGCGAAGAAGAGAATGGGGAGGCCTACTTCGGCTAAGTGGTTGAAGAGCACCCCGGCCTTGTGCAGAGACGGGGGGAGCCGGTGAAAGAGTCGGCTTAGCGGGTTCGGCATCGGCTGCGTCTCGAAGTGGTAGTCGAGGCAAGTCAGATCACGCCAGCAGGGATCCCCCCGCAGCTTGATGAGTCCGGCTCCGAACATCACCCGGAATCCCAGCCAGCGGAAGAGCCAGATCACCAGCCAGCCGGGCTCGCTGCCGGTGGGACCTAGGAAGATGGCGAGAAAGCCGCTCTCCAGCAGCAACGACTCCCACCCGAAGGCGTAGAAGGTCTGGCCGATGTTCACGTAGGAGAGGTAGACGACCCAGAGAAGGAACCAGACCAGCATGGACAGCGAGGTCCCGTAGGCGTCGGAGATGCCGGTTAAGGCGAGAAGCGACAGGAAGACGCCCAGGAGCGCGAAGAGGAGGTAGGCGCGGTCGCCTCGAAAGAGATAGAAGATGCTGGGCGCCTCCCGAAAGGGGATTAACTTCATAAACGGAGCGGCCGGAAGCAGCCCCCGGTCGCCGCACAGCGGGCGGAACTGGTTCAGTGCCACCAGGAAAGCCATCAGGTAAATGAAGCCGAGCCCCCGCTGGAGGAGCAGGCGGATGATCCAGTTACCGGTGTCGTTATCCGTCATAGACCCTCCGGTTTTAACAGAATTGCTGAGGCGCTATTCTCATGCTTCGGCATGGCAACGGGCAGTTCGGGCATCACAGACGGGCTGCAGACCAGCTATGCGGATCAGGCTGGAAGATCTGTCCAGCTTCTTCAGCGCATAGGTCGCGGCATGATACCCGCACATGCCGTGCACCCCTCCGCCGGGCGGGGTCCCCGACGAGCAGAGATATAACCCCTTGACCGGTGTCCCGTAAGGTGAAAAGAGCGTCGGCCTGATCAGGAACTGGCGGAGATCCTGTACGCCGCCGTTGATGTCCCCCCCGATCAAATTCGGATTGTAGCGCTGGTACTCCAGGCAGTTCCTTGTATGGCGGGCGAGTATCAGTCCGCGGAAGCCGGGCGCAAACCGCTCCAGCTGCGCCTCGATCCGCTGTGTCATGTCGAAAGTGGATCCGCTCGGCACATGGCAGTACGCCCAGCCCACCTGCTTTCCGGGCGGGGCGCGAGTCCCGTCCACCCGGGTCGGCTGCACCACCAGTACGAAGGGGCGCTCCGGATGTATCCCCTGCCAGACCTGGCTTTCCCCTATAGAAATCTCCTCCTCCGTTCCCCCTACATGCACTGTTGCCGCGCGACTGCACCCTTCTGCAATCCAGGGGATCGGTCCGCTCAGAGCCCAGTCGACCTTGAAAACCCCCGGGCCGTACCGGTAGCGCCGGAGCTTACGCCGGTAGTCCTCCGGGAGAGCAGCGCCGCCCAGGGCAAGGAGCTGGCGCGGCGTCAGGTCGAGCATGGTGATTCGCGCCGCAGGAAGTTCGCCGAGCGAGCGGATCTCACGCCCGGTTACGATCTTGCCACCCAGCGAGCGGAAATAATGGGCCATGGCCAGAGTGATCATCCGGGAGCCGCCCCTGGCCACCGGCCACCCGGCCACATGCCCGAGCGTCCCGAGTATCAGCCCGAAGGCGGAGGAGAGGGGGCGGTTGAGCGGAAGGAAGGAGTGGGCCGCCATGCCGGCGAAGAGAGCCCGTGCTGCCGGGGTTTTAAAGTTGAGACGCCCGAGAAGGTTGGACGGTAGCAGAGCTTTGAAACCGAAAAGGGCGAACAGCAGAGGGTGCCGCGGGAAGTGCAACGGCGCCAGGAGGTCGGGTGCGAGGAGCGGCCAATCCCGCACCATCGGGCCCATCAGGCGCCGGTAAGCCGCCGCGTCGATCCCCAGGGCTGCCGAAGTCTCTTCAACAGTTCGGTGGAGAAGCGCCGCCGTACCGTCCGGGAGCGGATGGGCAAGTTGCACCTCGGGGTGGACCCATTCGAGGCCGTATTTATGAAGGGGGAGTGACTGGAAGAAAGGAGAAGCGACGCCCAGGGGGTGAACGGCCGAGCAGACGTCATGCAGGAAACCGGGGAGGGTGAGTTCCTCGGTTCTGGTCCCCCCGCCGATGGAGTCTGCCTGTTCGAAGAGGACGACGGAAAGCCCGGCGCGCAAAAGGGTAATGGCGGCGGCGAGCCCGTTTGGTCCAGATCCTACCACGACAGCGTCTGGAGCGCGTTTAAGCGGCATGGCATCGAGCTCCCTCTTTTTACGGGGCATGGTTGAAAAAGCACGAGATTTCAGTCTAGCAGACTTCGGACAAAGGTCACCGTACGCTACATTTGCCTTTCCGATCTGTGCAGCGCGGAGGCGGGTCCGTGTGATACTGAAGACACAAACCCTTTAGGAAACGCGGAACAACGGAGCAACGGAGAAACCTAGACGGAGAAACTGCTACCCCTCACAACGCGTTTTTTTGCCCATGAAAGGGTGGCTGTAAGCCCGTAGTTTGTCTGCATGGCCAGCGAGTCGATTTGCTTCAGTATGGCTGCAAGTTCTTTTTCCTTATCGTTCTGCCTCTTCACTTCCCTGCTAAAGCTCCTTCACCCGTTCTGAGGTGGCCTGGACAACAAGTTTGGATTCCTGCCGTCTGGACCTGATCAAGGGGGCGATCATCTTGTAGCGAGAGGGATCGATTTCGAAAAATGCCAACGCAAATTCGGCCAGACGCCCCAGGCAAACCAGCCGCGCGGATCACGACGGTTTGCCGGGATAAATCGGATGTAGCAAGGCAAGGTGCTATACTAAAATCCGATTGGCGGCACGCTTTGCACGCACTGGGACTTGAACTCTCCCGAGTCACCTGAAGAATCCGGAATGCGAGCATGGAAGCCTGTGGATAGCGTAACCGCAAAGCCGCAATAAATTGCACGGCCGCGGTCAACAAGTGAAGCGGCAGGAGGAGAAATGTAATGTCAGCTACCACAATTTCACGTGACCCGGTCTGCGGCATGGTATTGACCCCGGAGGCGGCTGCCGAGCAGAGCAGTTATGCGGGTGATCCCTACAGGTTTTGTTCAGCTGAATGTAAAAAGAGGTTCGATGCTGATCCCGCTCGGTTTGTGCGTGAAGAAGCTGTTCCCCCGCCGGCGACTGGTGCGGGCGACGTCGTAAAGCGCTGCGAACTCCCTCTGCTCGGGATGCACTGCGCCTCCTGTGCAGGGCGCATAGAAAAAGCGCTTGCCGGCTCGCCCGGAGTGGTCGCTGCCCACGTGAATTTCGCCACCACACGTGCCACGGTAAGCTACCAACCGCAATCCACCGACCTTGAGTCGCTGCGCAAGGTGGTACGGGAACTGGGCTACGATGTGATCGAGTCTGAACCGGGAGCGGAGGAATCTGATGCCGAAGGTATGCAGGCGGCGCAGTCGCAGGCACGCGAGGCCGAGTACCATCATCAGAAGACAAGGTTCCAGTTTGCCCTTGCCCTGACTGTCCCGGTCGCGGTGCTCGCCATGGCCGGTCACCTCGTGCCGGCCCTGGAGGGGTACCTGAACTTTTCGGGCCGCTCCTGGCTGGAGTTGGCCCTGACTACTCCGGTTCTTTTCTGGGCCGGCCGCGAATTTTTCACCGGGGCCTGGGCCGCGGCCCGGCACCGCGCGGCGGATATGAACACGCTGGTTTCGCTCGGGACCCTGTCCGCTTATATCTTCAGCGTGGTCGCCACGGTAGCACCCCGATGGCTTGGCGCCACTTCCGTCGGCAGCGGGCAGACCGGCCACGGCACGGCTTCGCCGGTCGGGGTCTATTACGAGGTGGCGGCGATCATCGTCACCCTGATCCTGATGGGCCGGCTTTTGGAAGCCCGGGCCCGCAGTAAGACGAGCGGGGCCATCCGCGCCCTGATCGGTTTGCAGCCGAAGACGGCCCGGGTGGTTCGAGACGGCCTTGAGCAGGACATCCCCGTGATGCAGGTGCAGGTGGGGGATGTCATCCTGGTGCGCCCGGGCGAGAAGGTGCCGACCGACGGCGAGCTGATCGAAGGCGCCTCCTCGGTGGATGAGAGCATGCTGACCGGCGAGCCGTTGCCGGTGCAGAAAAAGGCAGGCGACACCGTGATCGGCGCCACGCTCAACAAGACCGGCTCCTTTCGCCTGCGCGCCACCAAGGTCGGCAAGGACACGGTACTGCAGCAGATAGTGCGCATGGTGCAGGAGGCCCAGGGGAGCAAGGCCCCGATCCAGAAGCTGGCCGACATCATCGCCGGCTATTTCGTGCCGATCGTGATCTGCATCGCCATCGCGACCTTCGTGCTCTGGTTCGACCTCTCGCCGCCTGAGTCGCGGGTCTCCATGGCCGTGCTTACCTTCGTCTCAGTGCTGATCATCGCCTGCCCGTGCGCACTGGGCCTTGCCACCCCGACCGCCATCATGGTCGGCACCGGGCGCGGCGCCCAGAGCGGGATACTCATCAAGGGGGGCGAGGCGCTGGAGACTGCCCACAAGCTGACCACCATCGTTCTCGACAAGACCGGCACCATCACGCGCGGGGTCCCTTCGGTGACCGATATCGTGACTGTAGGAACCGACGAACAGACCCTGTTGCAACTGGTGGCAGCGGCTGAAACCGGGAGCGAGCATCCGCTTGGCGAGGCAATCGTGCGCTCTGCCGAGGAGCGGGGATTGCCACGGCTTATTGCCCGCGATTTCGAGGCGATTCCGGGGCACGGCATAAAGGCGGTGGTCGAGGAGCGGAAACTGCTGGTAGGTACTGCGCTGTTGCTGCAAAATAATCGGATAGAAGCCGATCAGGCCGCCGCCCACCTTCTGGCAGACGAGGGGAAAACGCCGGTCTTCGTGGCCCTGGACGGCGTCTTTGCCGGGATCATCGCCGTCTCCGACCCGATCAAGGAGGGGTCCAGGAGCGCCATTGAGAAACTGCGCGCCCTGGGGCTGGAGGTGGTCATGCTGACCGGAGACAACAGCCGCACCGCCGGTGCCATAGCGCGAAAGGTCGGGGTCGACCGGGTGCTGGCGGAGGTACTGCCCCAGCAAAAGGGCGAGGAGATCAAGAAACTTCAGGCTCAGAGAAAGGTGGTGGCCATGGTCGGCGACGGCATCAACGACGCCCCCGCGCTGGCTCAGGCCGATGTCGGCATCGCCATGGGTAGCGGCACCGACGTGGCCATGGAGGCCGCCGACATCACGCTCGTGCGCGGCGACCTGAACGGGGTGGTCTCCAGCATCGCCCTCTCCAGGGCGACCATCAGAAATATCAAGCAGAACCTGTTCTTCGCCTTTATCTACAACATTCTCGGCATCCCGATTGCTGCCGGGGTGCTCTATCCCTTCACCGGCTGGCTGCTCAGCCCGATTATCGCTTCACTGGCGATGGCGCTCTCCTCGGTCAGCGTGGTTACCAATGCCCTGCGTCTGCGCGGGTTCACCCTGGAAAGGAGATGACGGCATGGATCCGATGCAAATCATAGTGACTGTCAGCGGCATTCTGCTGATCGGAGCCACTCTCTGGTTCTTCTTCGGCAAGCAGGACAGCCAGGGGCCCGCAGCCAAAGGCGAGCCGTATTCCTGTCCGATGCACCCCTGGATAACCAGCGCGGACCCTGCCGCGAACTGCTCCGTCTGCGGCATGAAACTGGTGTGGGGGGCTGTGGACAAGTGAGAGGTTCCAGAGTCCGGGCGGGATAAGGGGGCGGGGCAGGGGGACGGCAATTCATGGGGATAGCGGCTTTTTAAGGGGACAGGCAGAAAGCGCCGGTAAAAAGCCGGCAAAGGGTAAAGGGTGAAAGTCCCTACATAGTAATGGCTAGCGACCAGCTGTGACCCCGAGTGATGCGTCGGCCTATCGTGAGGTGGGCGGCGAAGCGTTCACAGGGGGCATGCAGGC
>Ga0209317_1000740_pt1 | contig 35724 bp, 33 predicted proteins | sample RifGroB2_FD_183994 | JGI IMG/M metagenome (GOLD analysis project Ga0209317, IMG submission 183994) | Soil microbial communities from Rifle, Colorado, USA - Groundwater B2 (SPAdes) (version 2) | ecosystem: Environmental > Terrestrial > Soil > Unclassified | place: Rifle, Colorado | collected... | reverse complement strand
GACCCCGGCTTCTTTCCCCCACTCGATGCACTGTTCAGGTCGGGGGCGGATATCCATGGCTGGGCCGCGAGGCGTCGTGGGGTCGTAGTTCCAGTGAATGACGGCCAGCACGCCGTTGGGTTTAAGCACTCGGCAGGCCTCTTTCATCAAGGTTACTGGCTCCTCGTGGTGCAGAATGTTGAATAGCAGGGCCGCATCCATGGAATTATCGGCTAGTCCCGCCCCCTCGGCCACAAAGTCGCGTACTGTTGCCTTGACATTAGTGATACCAGCTTCGCCGCATTTTTGCTCTACAACACTCACCATCTCCGGCTCGATATCGAGAGCGTGAACGGTGCCAGAAGAAATTCCAGCGGCGGCCAGGGTAAAGGTTCCATAGCCGCAACCGAATTCCACCAGGTCTTGTACGCCTCGGTCGAGACCCAAAACATCCAATACCTTACCCGGGTCGAAAAAGCCGGACCACATCTCTTCATCAGGCATACCGCTGTCACGTACCTTCATGCAATGGTTCCCTTTCACGTTCAAGAGCTCTAGTCTCTGTCATCTCATTTCTTCCGGCGTAATAACCGGGACGAGTTGACCAGGATCCCCAGGTCGGGCAAGGACTGGAGCGCGGCAGCCAAAGTGAGCGGGAGCAGACCGAGGGCTGCAAACGACATCCCTGCTATGTTATACAAGGCCGTAAAAAAGAGGTTCAGTCTCACCACCCCCATGGTGCGGCGAGCGATGCGAAAAAGTTCGGGGACAAGCATCCAATCCTCACGCATCAGAGCGATATGGGCAGCCTCGATGGCAATATCGCTTCCCACCGCCCCCATGGCTACCCCCACATCGGCCTGGGCCAAGGCCGGGGCATCGTTCACCCCATCACCCACCATCACAACAATATGCCCTTGTTCCTGGTATGCCTTGACGATGGCAATCTTATCTTCCGGCAGTAGATTGGCGCGGCTCGTAATGCCCAGGCTCTTCCCAATGGGTTCCGCAACCTGATGATTGTCCCCTGTCAGGAGTTCAATGGTCCGTACCCCGAGACTCCTTAACTCGGCAAGCGCAGCTGGCACCTCCGGCCGCAAAGTATCGGAGGCGGCCAGGACGCCGACGGCTTCACCGTTGCGGACCACATACAGGAGCGTCTTACCTTGGGCCTCCAATTCATCCGATAATGGCACGGAACCGGCATCGGAAACGATCCTGCGGTTCCCGACCGATATCAGACAGCCGTCCACCATTGCCCGTACCCCCAACCCTGGAATTGACTCAAACTGCTCAGGTTCATGGAGGGAGAGATTTTGCTCCCGGGCTTTTGAGCGGACCGCCTCAGCGAGCGGGTGCTCCGAGTACCGTTCCGCTGATGCCGCCAAAATGAGCACTTCTTGCTCGCCAAGGGATCCGAAGGCAAAGATGTCAGTAACCTGAGGCCGGCCGAGGGTAAGGGTGCCGGTCTTGTCGAGCAGCAACACGTCGGCGCGATGGAGCGCCTCCAGGTACTTCCCCCCCTTGATGAGCAGGCCCCGCCGTGCCCCCGCCCCTATGGAGGCGATCATGGCAAGGGGGGTGGCCAGGGCAAAGGAGCAGGAGCAGACCACCACCAGCACCGCCGCGGTAGCCAGCGGATTGCGGCTGAAAAGGTAGGTAAGAAGGGCGACCGTCATGACTACGGGGAGATAGTAACCCGAAAACCGGTCGGCAAAGCGCTGCACCTCTCCCCGGTTCGCTTCCGCCTGCTCCACGAGTTGGATAACCTTGCCGAAAGTGGTGTCCGCCCCCACTTTGCGAGCACGGACCCGCAAGCTGCCCAGGCGGGCAATGGTCGCGGCGAAGACCATTGCGCCGGGGCCCGCCTCCACCGGCATCGATTCGCCGGTGATGGTTGCCTGGTCCACCGTGGCCTGGCCGGCGACAACCTCGCCATCCCCCGGCCGGACGATGACCGTCTCGCCGACCAGCACATCCGCCGCCGGTACAACAGTCTCGGCACCGCCGCGTTCCACCCGCGCCGTCTGAGGGGTCAGGGCGGTGAGGTCTTTCAGCGCCCGGCGGGCCCGCTCGGCAGTGAAGGTCTCCACGTAATCCCCGACCCGCATGAAGAAGACCACGAGAACGGCTGCAGCCCATTCGCCGACCGCCAGAGCCGCGAGCATCCCGATGGTCATCAGGGTGTGGGAGGTGATCCTTCCTTTCGCCGTGGCCCTGAAAACGTTCCCAAACACAGGCCAGCCGCCGACCAGTACGACGACCAACCAGACGGGCCAAGGGACCCGCCTGGTTGCGACCTCGAAGAGCCCGAGCCACTCCCCCACCACTGCGGCAAATAGGACGACGCCGAAGACGATCCCGAACAGGGTCAGGATTTGCCGGGTGAATTTACCGCCGAATGTCGTTTGTGCGGCAGCGCCATTTTCGGGCTCAATGATGGAATACCCCGCGGCTTGCACGGCCCTTCGTATCTCGGCCCGCCCGGCTTTCGTCGGGTCGAGGCTGACGATGACCTTCTGCGCAGAGAAGAGAATTTCCACCACCGCCACCCCGGGGACCGCCTCGATGGCCTCTTGGACATGCCGCGCGCAACCGGCGCAGTCCATGCCGCCGACGCGAAGCTCGACTTTCTCACTTCCAGGATCGTTACTTCCCATCCAAATTTCCCCTGGCAGCGTCGGCATCGCCGCGACTTCCCTGCTTTTTCACCTTTTCAATCTCCATCTTAAGATCCCGGACCTCTTGCCGCAGCTCTTCTATTTCCTTCCGCGAACCGACTCCGCCAAAAGCCCTTATCAGCAGAATGAGAACCGCAACGAAGAGCGCCATCCCCAACAGGGGGAATATCCACCAGAAGCCCCACATGTAATGTTCATGCATCCACATAGACAAATTCCTTTGAAAAGCGGCGAGAGGAGCGTGATGAGCCTTCCCCCCTTTATCTGATTGAGCGGATCCGTCCGCTCCGTTTGTGAATAATCACCCTGTCCTTCAACCGATTGTCTCTATCTAGAACTTCTGCTTCAAAATAGGCGGAGCGTTCGCTGACCTTCCCGATCTTTACATCGCTCTCGGCATAGAACTCCTCCAGATCACGACGTGCCTCTTCGGCAGAGTTCACACTCTTGCGCGCGCCGTACCACCCCCAGCGCTGGTTGGAGCAGTAGCCGTTGTAGGAACTTTCCCATCCTGGCCCGCCACAGCGGCTACAGGCTGATGCTTCCGAATTCAACACAACCGCCGCGCCGATCGACAGGAGAGATATCAACAACAGATGCCGAGCTTTCATTTCGTTTCCCCGGGGGGGCGCACGCCCCCCCTTGGTAGTCAGTAGTCAACCTACCAGCCGCACCCGCCGCAACCGCAACCTCCGGCCCCCATCTGCCGCTGCCCCATGTTTCCGTCCATGCCCATGTTTCCACCCATGCCCCAGTTCGACATGCCGTGCTTTTCGCCTGCTGCTTGCAACTGGGACTGGATTTGGACGATCTCCTTGCGCAGAACCGCCAGCCGTTTGCCGTCCGGAACCTCCTTGCTGAACTCCTCCTGGAGGTCGAGCCGCTTGTCCATCAGGCTTTCCCTGAGCTTCAAGGTGTCCTTCTGAAAGCTCCGCATCTTCTGGGTGCTCATCCCCGGATCGTTGCCGGTCATGCACCATCCGCCTCCCCAGCCCCAGTCTGCATACACGGCCGAACTCGCCAGCAACGCGGCCATGACAACCAGTACAGCTACCGCTCCCTTTTTCATGGTTCTCTCCTCCTCTGCCTTTTTAGTTTTACTGCTGACGATGCCAAGGTAGCAGAGGAGTGTGTGAAGATTATGAATCGAATATGGAGAATTATGGAGATCCCGGATGATCGGGAAAGAGCAGGAAAAAAGTTGTCCCCTCGCCCGGACGGCTTGTTACCTCGATGCTGCCGCCGTGGGCATCCACCAGTTCCCTGACGATCGCCAGCCCCAGTCCGAGCCCCCCCTCCTTGCCCCGGTAGAACCGCTCGAAAATCAGCGGGATCTCCTCTTGGGGGATGCCGCGTCCGGTGTCGGTGACGGTGATGACGCAACCAGAGGGAGTTCTCTTCGCTGCCAGAGTGATGCCCCCTCCCGCCGCCGTCGCCTTCAGGGCATTTCCGATCAGGTTGATGAGAATCTGGGAGAGCCGTTCCGGGTCGGCATGCACCACGGTTCCGGCTTTGTCAGTCTCTACCTGGATCCTGACACCTTTTGCACCGGCTGTGACCTCAAAATGCCTGGCGAGATTTTCGAACAGCTGACCAATCGGCACATCAATGGGGGCAAGTGTGAGCGCGCTGGCCTGGGCCTGGAAGAACTCCTCCATTGAGGCGACGATGTTGGTGAGCCGCTGATTTTCCTCAAGAAGCAAACGAAGGCGCGACTCGTCGTTGGCAATGACGCCATCCAGTATCCCTTCCAACTGGCCGCGCATGATGGTCAGCGGCGTGCGCAGTTCATGGGCAAGGTTGGCACAGATCTGCTTGCGCAGCTTGTTCTGCAGATGGAGCGTGTTAGCCATCTGGTTGAAGGACCGGCTGAGGCTTGCCAGTGCATCGCTGCCGGCATACTCAACCCGCTCGGCCAGGTTGCCTTGACTGATGCCCTTTGCGGCATCTGCCAGCCGCACGATGGGGCGGCTCAAACGGCGGGCCAGCAGCACGCTCAGTAGGCAGGCGACCACACCGAGGATTAGGGCCGAATAGGCCAGCAGCCTGTTGGTCCGGGCAACGAAAAAGAGGCTGCGCTCGTCGGGCAGAAACCTGACCTCAAGTTGCCCTATTTCTTCTCCGCGCAGAAACAGCGGATAGCTGTGAAACTCACCGATGCCCAGTTTCAGAGCGTAGGCCGATCCGGCCTGGAGCCGGGTTCGGTTCTCGGAGGCCAGGGAGTCGAGGGCCTCCCTGGTCTCCATGACGATCTTGCCGTCACGGTCCCGCACCCTGGTTTCCATGCCGAGTTGGAGCGCCCAGACGGCGTCTTCGACAGCCATCGCCCGGTCCCAGGCCTTCTGCTTTGCATAGACCGATTCCAGATCGGACACCACCCAGGAAGCCCGGTCCTCCTGCTCCGCTTCGTTCAGGCGGCTGAAGTCGCGCACTATCAGTTCTCGTAAGAGGAGCGCCGAGGAAACCCCCAGAACGGCCATGAGAAGCAATGCAAACAGAAACCGCCTAAACATCCCGCACTCCGCCGAACCTGTATCCAAGGCCGTAAACGGAAATGATGAATTCCGGTGTCCGGGGGGTATCCTCCAGTTTGCGGCGGATATTTTTTATATGGGAGTCGATGTTTCTCTCATAGCCGTCGAAGTTGTGCCCCATCACCTTGTCGACCAGTTCCTCGCGGGTGAACGTTTTCTGCGGTGTTGCGGCAAGTGCGAAGACGAGCCTGAATTCCAGGGCGGTAAGCCGTACCGGTGTGCCCCGGCGGGTCACCGTGTGATTACGGTCATCGATGACCAGTTGCTGGCCGTTGAAGCTGAGCCGCGTGCCGCTATCCGCAGGTACCGACCTCTTCAGGACCGCCTGGACCCTGGCTACGAGTTCACGAGGGCTGAAGGGCTTGACGATATAGTCGTCGGCGCCGAGGGCGAAGCCTGCCAGCCGCTCCTCCTCCGAAGATTTGGCGGTCAGCATGACCACCGGGATATCGTTGAGCTCCTTCAATTCACGGCAAATGGCCTCCCCACTCAGGTCGGGGAGCATGAGGTCAAGAACGACTAACGCCGCCGACTCAGTCGATAAAAGAGCCATGGCTTCGCGTCCTGTAAAGACATGCCTTACCCTGAACCCGGCCCGTTCCAGGTACGCTTGCGCGACCTCAGCGATCCTGGCATCATCCTCGACCAGCAGAATAGTACCCGTCATTTTTCCTCCACTCCTTGCGACGTAGTGGTGACGATATGGCAAAGCCCCTCGCGGAGAAGATTCCCCACATGGCTGTCGTCCAAAGAGTAGTAGACGATCCTGCCATCCTTGCGGTGTTTCACCACCCGCAGGGAGCGTAGTAGCCGCAGCTGATGGGAGATCGCCGACTTGGTGGTTCCCAGGAGGCTGGCGATGTCGCAAACACAAAGTTCTTGCAGGGAAAGGGCTTGAAGGATGCGGACCCGAGTGGGATCGCCTAGGACACGAAAGGTTTCGGCAAGCCGGAACAGGACTTCATTCGGAGGCAAGGCATTACGGACAGCAACGACCTTTGCCTCATCAATAAGGGTGATACTGCAGATGGCGCTATCTGACATCAAAACCTCAATAGTTGAGCAACAATTCAACAGTGAGAATAATCTTCCGTGCATCGACTGTCAAGCCTCATCATTCTTGATGGAGGGCAGCTGGGTTGCCCGGCATGCATGGCGCTGGTGAACTTTTTGCGGTAGTAGCGCCAATGAATTACGCGGGGTGTCACCTGGATCAGATATTGACGATAGAAGATGCACTCCTGCCGGCCTTCTCAAGGCTAAGGCCGGCAGGAGTGAGACGCCCGAAGAATCGGATGTCCGAGACAAATCCAATCACTTTACGAAGTGGCTTTCCGAAAACTATCTGCCGTAGCTGTGCAGACCGGAAAGGAGAAGATTGACTCCCAAGTAGCAGAAGATGGTGGCAGCGAAACCAATAACGGAGAGAATGGCTGCCTTGCGCCCAATCCAGCCGCGCGTGATGCGGGCGTGCAGAAACGCGGCGTAGACGAACCAGACGATCAGCGACCAGGTCTCCTTGGGGTCCCAGCTCCAGTAGGTGCCCCAGGCGTAGTTCGCCCAGGCTGCTCCGGTCACGATCCCCAGCGTTAGCAGAGGGAAACCGATCATGATCGCCTTGTAGTTCAGGTCGTCCAGCACCCTGATGGAAGGGAACAGGGAGAGCATGCCGCCAGCCTCGGCGCCGTGCCTCTCCTGCTCCATCTGCTCCCTGATCAGGTACATGATGGATATGCCGCAGGCGACGGCAAAGGCTGCGTACCCAAGGAAGCAGGTGATGACGTGGTAGACCAGCCAGTTACTCTGCAGCGCCGGGACCAGTGGCTCGATGCCACTGTCCAAGCTCAATTGCGCCCAGGCCATGCCGAACAGCGCGAAGGGCATGACGAAGAAACCGATGGCGTGGTACTTGTACTTGAAGTCGATGAACAGGAAGATCATAACTATGGTCCAAGTGAAGAAGACAACGGACTCGAACAGGTTTGATAGCGGCGCGTGGCCGTGCCCCATATCATACGATTCTTTCCAGCGCATACCAATCGCCACGGTCTGAATGACAAAGCCGAACAGCGCGGCGTAGGTGCCAGCGAGACCAACCCCCTTGCTGCGAGAGGCCAGAAATCCAAAGAATATGCAGGTGGAAACCATGTAGGCGGTCATGGTTATATTGAAAAGCGAAGAACTTGACATAGATTTTACCCTCCGGTCAGTCAGTTAGAGCAGCGTAGCGTGAGCCCCGTTACTTGTACTTGTTGAGCTTCTCTACCAGCTCGTCGAAGCTCAGTTCAAAACCCGTCGGGTTCTTGCTGGCGGAGCCGCCAAGGGTCACACCCTTGTCGGAAACTCGTGCCCAGACCCTCTTGTGTGACATGAAGAAGGCCATGCAGATGCCAACCACCATCAGGAAGCAGCCGAGCCACACCACCCATACGCCCGGGTCTTTGGCGACCTGCAGACCGGTGTAGAACTTCTGGTCCATACCGTCGAAGGTGATGATAAGGTTATCCCCGTGCTGCGCGTTGAGGCTCTCGTACTTCTCGGAGAGAATCACGAAAGGCTTCGGGCTGCCGCCGGCCGGGGTGAACTCCACTTGGGCGCCAGGGCCATCGAACCCTCTCATGAAGGGACGCACGTCCATGGTTGCTTCCATCACGGAAAGGAAGGCACCCCCCGGCAGCGCGACCCTCTCGCCCTGGCGTGCCTTCAACTTGACCGGCTCCCCGCCGTTGCGGTTACGAACGGTGAGGTAGTACCAGACACCCTCGTCTGACTGGCCGTAGCTCGACTGATAGAAGGTGATCCCTTTGTAGGTAAGCGGATCGTTTACGATGATTGGAACCTGCTGGTAACCGGCAACCGGCTGGCCATTCTCGTAGACGCTCAGGATGCTCTTGAACTCCTTGGGAGCGCCGGTGTCGTAAAAGCTGACTGAGAACTTCTCGCAGCGGACTTCATAGCCGAGATTGATCGTCTTGCCGCCGCTGGACCGCACCTGCGACGCGCCGCCGCCTTCGGGGATGTTTACGTACGCTTTGTATCCAAATAATGAGCCGATCAGCGCTCCGATAAAGATAACGATGATAGAGAGGTGCACCACGTAAACCCCGAGTCTGCACCAGGGGCTCTTCTGGGCGAACAGGTGGAACTCTTCCCCTTGTTCGGTCACCACCGGCTCGGCGAACTCCGCCTTTAGGAAGGCGGTAATCCGGTCCTTCAACTCGGTGGCAGATCCCTTAATCTTCACGTCCTTGACCATGGTGAGGGTCTTCTCGAAGGCCTCATCCATGATCAGGACCGGTTCGGCGACAACCTTCCAGACCCGCGGCAGCCGCTTGATGGAGCAGCAGATCAGGTTCAGCGTCAAAAGGTAAAGCAGTAAGATGAACCACCAGGAGTGGTACATATCGAAGAAGCCAAGGGAACTGTACAGGCGGATCTTGGTCTCGCTGATCGTAGCCAGGTACTCACTTTGTGGCCCCTGGGGGATCACCGTTCCGATGATCGAGACCAGTGCCAGTCCAATTAGTAAGAAAATTGAGAGTCTCAATGAGCAGAAGAAATCCCACAACTGCTGTGTAAGCCCTTGTTTATTAGTTGCCAAGGCAGTCTCCCCAAATAGATGTTTGCATTCCCCCGCGCGCCTCAGTGTTTGAGGCAGTCGCAGCACTGCTGCTAGCCTTTGAACAAAGCGCCCAGTTGGATTACATGAGATTGTCGTTCAAGATCAACCGAATCCCTTTAATCCCTTCCTTATAGCTAGTTACACCGTAGAAGCCCGGGCGTCTTTTTCCTGGAGATTGCCTGTACACAGGTTCGAGTATCAGACTATTACTGCTCCCTTCCGTCAGTGTTATTTGTCGCTCCACGGCAAGGTCATCGGCCGGGAGGGCAAGTACAACCTTGTGCGTTCCAGCTCTCAAACGCAAATTTGCAATAAACCTGTACCTGGTACCCTCTCCAACTTCAGTGTCCCGCACTCCATTGGATTCACTATCTTCCTCATGTGGAGCTCCTTGCAACTGTATGGCTTGACCGTCAATGTTAGCCAGCAGCTTGTACTCAGGGGTTCCATGAAGGTCCTTTGAAGAGTAGATGCCGGGCTTGTGGGTTTTAAGGGAGGAAGAAATGCGTAATTCTGCATAGCCAGACGGGACAACACCTCCGGTTGATATCTGCTCAAAAATGTCACTGCGAGTGCTGCTGTTATTGGCCTTTATCAATGCGGTACTGTTTGCACAACCGCTTACCACCATTATTGCAACCGTCGCCACCAACAAGGTAAGTTTTCTCATAACAGCTCCTATTCTGGTTATGGCGTAGCATCGCCACGCCATTCGTTAAATTAGACAAACAAATCGCGGTTAAGCCCTACTGGTTGGCCCACATCTGTTATCAGCCGTCTATCTTGCGCACAGCCGGAGGGAACATAAGGGCAACGGTTCCCAAGACAGAACATGTCATCACACGCAACACATCACTGTGTGTATGATGCTTAGAGGAACCAACCTGAAAAGTGAAAGAGGAAGGCATAGTGCTTAAAGCGCACTACTCCCATTGAGGGGCAAAGGACAGGTAATCCTTGCCGTTAGACGAGGATATGCGGGGGAACAAACGTAGGAAGATATACTTCAGGTAAGGCTTTGAAAGGTTCGAAGAAAAAGGACTGCGTTTCGAATCGGAAGCATTTCATCTCAATAAACGGCGAGGTGAGAGGCGACGCATGGCAGGGGCATTGGCAGAAGGAGTTGCAATGATCAGGTGTCTGCTCGGTCATGGGGCAGAGGGGGCACTGCTTCTCAACATCACTATAAACGGCGCAGATCCCAGCACCTGCTACAACGGAAGGCTCAGTAGCGTGTGCGCTCCGGCAATAGCCGGTTACGGAAATGGTAAGTACCACCATCACCATGAGGAAGGATATGATTTTATGAATATAATGTTTTTTCATGCTTCCATCGATATGTCATAAACATTGGTGAGTCAAAATAACTAAAAAACACGAACAAATCAAGAATACTTTTCATTCCTTGCCGGCTTTTCCCGTGCAGCCGCATTAAGCAGGGCTTGGTAGATAATTTGCGAGGCAGTGATTAGGCGAATCTCGTAACGGGTTATGGGACCTGTAATTGTGTCATACTGAAAGGCGATTCTCGCCACGCTTCACGGCCCTCATACACGAAACGAAAGAATTTGTGTATTTTGCTTGACACAAAATAGGCATCTAGATATCATCTCGCATTAAATTATGATAAATCCTACCTCCCTAAAATTCTTTGCTTCAATTCTCATCATGGCCCTTCTGATGGTTACGGCCAGTGGCGTCTACGAAAGTGCCCACGCCATGAAAAACTTGGTGTCAACGGCAAGCGATCAGGTAACCCAACCAGAGGTCTCTGATTCAAATCAGTGCCCTACTTGCCCTCCTGACCACAAGGATTGTCACGTTTGCATTAACTGTGTCTGCCATTCCTTCTTGACCATTCAGCCATTTCAATTTAGTTATACCCCTCCTGTTCTGGATCTCGTAACACCTGAACGATTCAAGTTTTTGCCTGAAGTCTATCTTTCCAAGTTTATCCCCCCACAAATACACGCCTAAAGCGCAGCGACGGGAGCAATTTGCCCTCATCTGAGGACCATGTATGCTTCTTCTTGTCGTATTGCGTCCGCAACCGTTCCAAACACTTCACTGAGACTACATAAGGAGGTTATTCCTTTGGGAACAACTGCATTTGCACGAGGAGCTTCGCTCTTGGTGCCAGGTATTTTCTGTATTTTGGCGTCGACGTCAGTACAGGCAGACGAGCCGAGGCTGACGCTGCCCCAGGCAATTGAGTATTCGTTGCAAAATAATGGCGGCCTCAAATCATTTCGTGATGAAAAAGGTATCCGTGACGCTGGCAAGGTCAGGGCAGGTCTTTTGCCGAACCCCTCCCTTGAAGTGGAGGCGGGCACTGGCGCTCTGACCGGCAGCAGCACTGAGAACAGCCTGTCACTCGGGGTATCGCAGGAGTTTTTCCTGGCTGGAAAGCGCGAGAAGCGCTTGGCGATCGCCGAACGAGAGCTGGAGATGTACCGCTGGCAACTGGCCGATCAGGAAAGAGTGCTTCGCGAAGAGGTGAAGACGGCTTTCTATGATGTCGTTCTGGCTGAGCAGCGGATTGCCTTGGCGGACCGCTACATCGTGCTCAACAGACAACTCCTCGATGTGGCCAAGGAGCGGTTGACGGCGGGTGATATCCCTGAACTGGAGATGAATCTGATCAAGGTTGAGTTAGCAAGAAGCGAAGGCGCCAAACTTGACCTTGCGAAAAGCCTGCTGCAGAGCCAGGCCAAACTATTGACGATTATGAGCCTCCCCCTCGGACAGCAACCCATCATTTCAGGGAATCTGGAGTCTGCAGCAAGCCTGACAAAGACACTGGCCGAGTTGAAACAGTTTGCACATGAACGGCGCCCTGATCTTAAGGCTCTGGGATCGGAAAAAAGCAGGGGTGAGTCGGACATCATTCTTGCCGAAGCTGAAGGAATTCCGAACCTTACGGCTGGCCTCGCTCTCACACGTGACACGACGGCCATTGACGTCGGCGGAGTGGAACTCAAGGATACGGATTATATCGTAGGTTTGAGGCTGTCGATACCTATCCCGGTTTTCGACAAGAACCAGGCCGGCGTCCAGGAAGCCAGGGCCAAGCGGAACAGCACTGAAAGCCGTCTAACCGCCGCCATCAGGAGCGTTGAGCGGGAAGTCGAAACCGCCTACGCACGGGTTCAGAACGCTGACAAGGTGCTTGGCCTGTACCGGATCGACATAATCCCCCAGCTTGAAGAAAACCTGAAATTGACCCGGGAAGCCTACCGACTCGGCGAGGTCGGCGTTCTGGCCGTCATTCAGGAGCAAAAGAAATTTTTCGAAGTCAACGAAGGCTATCTGACAGCGCTGCATGACCGGCAGGCAGCTCTCGTGAAGCTCGAATCGGCGGTGGCAATTGATCTTACCGGAGGTGTGCAGTGAACAAGAAAGGAATCATCATCGGACTCATCCTGACCCTCGCCTTGGGCGGCGGCCTCGTTTATCGATTCACCCACCTGAAAAGCGGCGGCGGCGAGCAGGCCGAGCACGCGGGCGAAGCCGGCCACAAGGAAGAAAAGGCCGGCCCCGAGGAGGGGAAGGAGCACAAGGAAGAGAAGGAAGGGGCTCATGACGAGCACGAGGGAGAGGGCCACGTAAAAATGGCGGTGGAGACGCAAAAGCAAAACGGCGTCACCGTTGCCGCTGCTCAAAAACAGCGGCTAGGGGGTGTGATCAGCGCCACCGGCAAGGTGGAAGCAAATGCCGACCGAATCGCCCACGTCTCGCCCCGCATCTCCGGCAAGATCGTTGCCGTCAGAGCCTCCCTCGGTGACAGCGTCTCTGCAGGTCAGACCCTGGCTACCCTCGACAGCGTGGAACTCGGCGAAGCTATCAACCGTTATCACCAGTCAAAAACAAGGCTCTCCTTGGCCCAGTCGAACATGGACCGGATCAAGGCCTTGGTGGAGAAGAAAATTGCGGCACGCAAGGACATTCTGCAGGCCGAGACCGATTACAAGGTGGCACAGACCGAGCTGCATACCGACGAAGAGCGTTTGTCCCTGTACGGCGTCTCAGCTTCCGACCTTGCAGGGGACAAGCACAAAAGGCCCCTCTTGCCGGTCCGCTCCCCCATAGGCGGCATTATAACCGAGAAACACGCCATCGTCGGTGAGCTCTCCGACCCCTCCAAGAGCCTTTACACCGTAGCCGACCTCTCATCGGTCTGGGTGCTTGTCGATATAAACGAAAAAGACCTAGCCAAGGTTCGCAGGGGACAGGGGGCCATTGTCAGCGTCGGCGCCTTTCCTAACCTGAAGCTCAAGGGGCGCATCGCCTACATCGCCGACCTGGTCGACGAAGCGACCCGCACCGTCAAAGCAAGGATCGAGGTAGCCAATCCGGGTCGCAAATTGAAGCCGGAGATGTTCGCCACTGTTGAACTTGCGCTGCCCGCCGACACACCACCGGTGCTGGCGGTTCCAGAGGACGCATTCCAGGAGTTGGAGGGCAAGAAGGTGCTCTTCGTGACTGGAAACGGCACCGAGTTCGAGCCCAGAAAAGTTGAACTGGGCCGCACATCAGGGGGCATGGCGGAAGTAGTTGCCGGCTTGAAGGAGGGCGAGCGGTACGCCGCCAAGGGATCTTTCTTGCTCAAGTCTGAGATGCAGAAAGGTGAACTCGGCGAGCATGGTCACTGATTTCTGTGGCGGCTGATTGCAGAGCAACAGCAATTTTCTGAACTAATTATTCTAAAGGGGAGCAATGCTGATCATAAAAACTTTATCACTGTTCGTATTGACTGCCCTTGCCGAAATCATCGGCTGCTACCTGCCCTATCTTTGGCTGAAGAAAGGCGCTTCAGTCTGTCTTTTATTTCCTGCGGCCGTTGCATTGTTTACCTTTGCCTGGCTCCTCTCGCTTCACCCACAGGCGGCTGGACGCGTCTATGCCGCTTACGGGGGAGTATATATTTGCGTCGCCCTCTGCTGGCTTTGGCTCATTGACGGCATTCGCCCATCGTTATGGGATGTCTTAGGGGTTTTCATTTGCTTGATAGGCATGACAGTTATCATGTTTGCTCCGCGACATGCCTGAAGTTATTCCAATCAATTATGAGGTATCAAACAATGCTTGATCGAATATTACGGTTCGCGCTTCAGCAGCGCTTACTGATCCTTCTCGCCACAGCCATCTTGATCGGCGCTGGCCTGTGGGCTATGAAAAAACTGCCTGTGGACGCCTTTCCTGACGTAACCAACGTCCAGGTACAGATCCTTACCCAGGCCGGCGGCATGGCCCCGACAGAGGTGGAGAAGTTGATCACCTTCCCTATCGAGACTTCCATGGGAGGCCTGCCACGGCTGCACGAAATGCGGTCGCTCTCCAAGGTGGGGCTGTCTGTCGTGACCATCGTCTTCGAGGATGGCGTTGATATCTACTTCGCCCGGCAACAGGTCTTTGAAAAACTGCAACAGGCCCGCGACCGGCTCCCTCGCGGGATCGAGCCCCAGATGGGGCCTGTCACTACCGGTCTCGGCGAGATCTACCAGTACATCCTGACCTCCGACACCGTTGACGCACGTGAACTGCGCTCCATCCAGGACTGGTTGGTGCGCCCGATCCTGCGCACCGTCCCAGGCGTGACCGACGTGAACTCCTTCGGCGGCCAAGTCAAGCAGTACCAGGTTCTGCTCGATCCGGGCAAGCTGAAAAGCCTGAACCTCACGATTCACGATGTAATGGAGGCAGTCGACAGGAACAATGCCACGGTTGGGGCGGGTTACATTGAGCACCGGGAAGAACAGTACATGGTGCGTGGCATTGGACAGGCCCGCGGTGTCGAGGACCTGAAGGATATTGTTGTGAAGAGCACCGGCGGCACGCCGATTCATCTGCACGATGTTGCTGAAATAGCCATCGGCAACGAACCGCGCCAGGGTGTCACTACTTACGACGGAAAGGGTGAAACCGTGGCCGGCATCGTAATGATGCTGAAGGGCGCTTCCAGTCGCGAGGTTGTCGAAGGGGTTACCGACAAGGTCAAGATTATCGAAAAGGCCTTGCCTGAGGGAGTAAAGCTGACGCCTTACTATGACCGGACCGACCTGGTTTGGAAGACCATCCGCACCGTGACCACCAATCTCATCGAGGGGGGGCTGCTGGTCATCGCCGTACTTTTCTACTTCCTGGGGAATGTGCGAGGTGCCATCATCGTTGCACTGACCATCCCGCTTTCCATGCTCTTCTCGTTTCTTGGCATGCACTGGCTCGGGCTTTCTGCCAACCTGATGACCCTCGGGGCGATCGACTTCGGCATGATAGTGGACGGCAGCGTGGTCATGGTCGAGAACACGGTACGTCACCTTTCCGAGCGTAAAGAAGGCGAAAGCACCCGCCATGTCATCTACACGTCGGCGCTGGAAGTTGCCCGGCCGATCCTGTTCGGGGTGCTGATCATCACCATCGTTTATCTGCCTATCGTCACTCTGACCGATATGGAAGGGAAGATGTTCTCCCCGATGGCTTTCACGGTCGGCTTCGCCCTGCTGGGATCGCTGATCCTGACCATGACGCTGGTGCCGACTCTCTGCTCCTTTATGTTCAAGGGGAAGGTCGTTGAAAAAGACCCCTGGCTGCTGACCAAAATTCGTGAGAACTATCTTCCCCTGTTACAGCAGAGTCTGGGTAATCCGAAGAAAACATTGATTATCACTGGCACGGCCTTGGTCGCCTCCTTGCTTCTTATCCCCTTCCTGGGAAGCGAATTCCTCCCCACCTTAGATGAGGGGAGCATGACCGTGCAATCGTTTCGGCTGCCGTCCGTATCGGTGACTGACACGGTAAAGACATCCGCCGCCGTAGAGAAGGTGATCAAGTCCTTCCCTGAAGTGGAAAGTGTCGTTGCCCGAGCCGGACGGGCTGAGATCGCCTCTGACCCGATGGGGATCGACATCTCGGACATCTTCGTCAGTCTCAAACCGCGCAATGAGTGGACGACGGCAAAAACCAAGGATGAGTTGGTGGACAAAATGAGGGAGAGGCTGGAAAACATCCCCGGGATGACCTTTTCCTTCAGCCAGCCGATTGCCCTGAGGGTTGATGAACTTATCTCGGGGGTCAAATCACAGGTCGCAATTAAGCTCTATGGTGAGGACATGGAAATCCTCAAAGCCAGGGCCAACGAGATTGCCGAAGTCGTTAAGAAAATCGAAGGAGCCGCCGACGTGCAAGTCGAAAAAGTGTCAGGTCTGGCTTACCTGCAGGTTGAGATCGACCGTGCCGCTATAGCCCGCTACGGTATAAACGTGGCAGACATCAACGAGGTGTTAGAACTAGCCTCCGGTGGCAAGGCCGTTTCCGAGCTTTTCGAAGGGCAGAAACGTTTTGCCGTTGCGCTACGTTTCCCTACACACCTTTCGGATAATCCGGAAAAATTTGGCGAATTGTTGATCTCCGCACCCGACGGTGCTCGTATTCCTCTGAAGCAGTTGGCGCAGGTCAAGACCGAAGAGGGACCGGCCCAGATCTCCCGCGAGAACGGTTCGCGTCGCATCGTGGTGGAGTGCAATGTGACTGGCAGGGACATCGGCAGCTTTGTCGCGTCGGCTCAGAAGGCGCTTGATACCGGGGTCAAACTCCCTGCAGGATACTATCTTGACTGGGGCGGGCAATTCGAAAACCAGCAGCGGGCCATGGCGCGTCTCGCTGTAATCCTCCCCATCTGCCTGGCGCTGATCTTCATTCTTCTTTTCTCGACCTTCAACAGTGTCAGACAGGCCTTCCTGATCATCCTCAACATCCCCTTCGCTCTGATTGGCGGCGTCATCGCTCTGTTTCTGCGTGGCTTGCCGCTGTCTGTCTCAGGTGCCATCGGCTTCATCGCACTGTTCGGGGTGGCGGTGTTAAACGGCATCGTCATGGTTTCCTACTTCAACAAGCTGCGCGAGGAGGGTCAGTCGCTGGACGAGGCCATTACCAACGGCGCTACCATCCGTCTACGGCCGGTCCTGATGACCGCCATGGTCGCTTCGCTTGGCTTCATCCCCATGGCCCTTTCTCACGGCACTGGCGCCGAGGTGCAGCGCCCTCTAGCCACGGTTGTCATCGGCGGACTTATTACCTCAACCCTGCTCACGCTTGTGGTGCTGCCGACCCTATACCGGTGGTGGGAGCGAAGAGCGGAGCTTAAACTCAGAAAACAGGAGGATTTCGAATGAAACAGATAATCGCGTACATAAAGCCGGCTGTTCTTGAGCGGGTAACTGAGGCTCTGCGGCATACCGAGGGTTTGACAGGCATGAGCGTGATGGAAAACAGCGGATTTGGCCGCGGCTACGGTGCAGGTCGCCAGGGAGATGACAGCCAGATCAACTATTTCATTAGAAACATGCGCCTTGAGGTCATGGTCTCTGACGCCATAGTCTGGGATGTGGTGGATGCCATCCGCCAGCAGGCCTGGACCGGCGAACATGGTGAAGGAAAGATTTACGTCATTGATGTTGTCGAGGCTGTAAGGATACGAACCAACGAGAGGGGCGACGCGGCGGTCTAACTGCGGAGGAGTGCTTTATGAAAAGAATCAAGTTGTTGGCATTGATAATCATCTTGACGGTGCTAAGCGGTTGCGCTGAAAGTTCCGCGCTTATTAGAACGAACAGCACAAGCCTGCGCACCGACGTCTTCGAAGAATTGAGCAACGGGAGCCCTGTTCCACCGGGGTTCACTAAAATGCGGTTCACTGCCACGCTGAAGACTCATAAGCCCGGTATCTATTCAGCAAAGGACATTCACGGAACGCCGGATTACAAGCTTCTTCTGAACGTGGACGGCCAGGCGGTACTGCTGCAAGCAACCTTGCATGAGGAAAGTGATGGCATCAGGTACATGTTCAGCAAGCATCTGCTCCTGAGACCGGGGAGCCACACGGTTGTTGTGGCACTTCCGGAAGACGAAATTGCAGTTAAAAGACAGATAACACTCGTTGAAGGAGAGGTGAACAGTCTGGTCGCAGAACCAGTGTACGGCACGGTTCCTGGCAAGAGGAGGCCGAGCGCTTACAGCGGGACCAGCTTTGTTGAAGGAATAAAAGGGATCAGATTGAAGTTTCAGGACCGGTACAATTAGCCCCTAGCTGGCGGGAGAGGACACGCGTCCCTCCCGCTCAGTTGCAAGAAAGCTCACTATCGCTGAATTTTTCGGTATTCGTTTGAATGCTCAACCGTGGAGATTACTTCAGCGAAAAAAACTCATGCGAAATAAATTATTTAGAACAATATCGGCAATCATGCTCTTCACCATAGCTACAATGTTCTCCGGGATGTCTCCAGTTATGTTTCTGGTGAGATCGGTGAACGTTCAGGCTGGTGGTGGCAACCACTGCAACACAGACACAGCTCATGGCTGTCCTGTTGCTTGTACAACAATGGTATGTCCATTGTGTATTTGTGTCATCGGCGATGCCTTGCATCCAATAGCCCTTCGCTCGACTTTGCACTTTACAGAATTCCGCCGCTTCGACGTTCAGCAGTCGATCCCCAGCCCTTTCGTGGAAGAGATCTTTCACCCCCCAAAATGGGTGCGAATGCCTGGAGACTCTAATCTAGATACTGGATACTATGGATAACTTAAAAGGAGGCTACATCATGAAGAGAGTTACCATGTCTGTATTTGCTGTCGCTGTTGCACTTAATGCAGGGATTGCTCTGGCCAGTGGAGAGGCACAAAGCAAAAATGACTGTCTGGTTTACGGAAAGAACTGTCCTAATGTATCGCTAAGTCTGCCAGAGCGGATTGCAAAATTGCGTACTGAAATCACAAAAGGTGAAAAAGTATATACGCCAGAAGAGCTGAAAAGGCTTGAATTACTGCTCGAAGAAGACACACAAACCATGGAATCCCTGCAAAGGGGCGGACACTAGCGGTGGCAAGGATTCAGGCATAGTTCATTCTTACCCATCGCGTTACATTTTGCTCGGCATATATGTCAACGTCGTGCAGTCGAAGCTGCGCGTCTAATACTTGTTATGGGTACACCCTGTGTCCTCCTCCAGGGTGTACCGCTTTTTTTCTGGCGCGGGAGGCAATGGGCAGATCTCACCGATAAATAGATAAAAATTCCGAGGAACCGTCACAAAGCACGGCGAAAAAGTTCGTCTGCACTAAGCTCTATGGCCAACTACTTCTTTACGTAACGGTTGCAAGGATCTCAGCCCCACCAGAATGGTGCTCAGGTTGTGGATGGTGGCGGAAAAGACCGGGGGCGCTGCGCCGGTGACCGCCAAAAGGAGCGCCGCGGAGTTGACCGCGACGATGGTGCGGAAGTTGTGCTCGATGAGCTGCATAGCCTCGCGGCTCACGGCACGGGCGGTCAGTATGTCTTCAAGGGTGCCGTCCATGAGGAGGACGTCGCAGGCCTCGCGGGCGATATCGGCGCCGTGGCGCATGGAGATGCCGATGTCTGCCTGCGACAGCGCCGGCGAATCGTTGATCCCGTCGCCCACCATCGCCACCGTGTGCCCCTGGGCCTGCAGTTCCTTGATCACCTCGACCTTGCGGTCCGGGAGCGCATGGGCGTGGAACTCCTCGATACCAAGGTTTGCCGCGATGGTCCGGGCGGTTGCCTGGTTGTCGCCGGTCAGCATCACCACCCTCTTGATCCCGGTTTCCTTGAGCGCTGTTACGAACTTCCCCGCGTCCTCGCGCAACGGGTCGTGTATGGCGATGAGCCCCGCCAACTCCCCTCCCACCGCCACGTAGAGCACCGAATTCCCCCGCTCGGCAAAGCCCTGGATGTACGACTCTCCGGGTGAGACATCCACCTTCTCGTCCTCGTGGACGAAATGGCGGCTCCCGACCACGATCCTTTTCCCCTTGAGCCGCGAGGCAATGCCGTGGGCCAGCACGTACTCCACCTCGGCGTGCTCCTCGGCGTGCGAAAGGCCCTCCATTTCAGCCCGACGCACCACCGCCGATGCCACCGGGTGCGGGAAATGCTCCTCAACGCAGGCAGCATGCTTAAGGACGTACTCCCGGGAAAACTCGCCGAAGCTCACCACCTCGGCCACCTCCGGCGTCGCCTCGGTGAGGGTCCCTGTCTTGTCCAGTACGAAGGCGTCGGCCCGCGCCAGCTTCTCCAGGTATTTCCCCCCCTTGATCAGCACCCGGTGCCGCGCGGAACGGGCCAGAGAAGTGAGGATGGCCAGCGGGGTCGAGAGCTTGATGGCGCAGGAGTAATCGACCAAAAGCACCGCGGCGGAGCGGGAAAGGCTCCCGGTAAGGAGGAAGGTGAGCCCGCTTAACAGGAAGGAATAGGGGACGATCTTCTCCGCCATCTCCTCACTCTTGCTCTGGCTCTCCGCCTTGACCACTTCGGCCGCCTCGATGGTCTGCACCACGCGGGCGGCGCGGGTCTGGTCCCCCACCTGGGTGGCCCTGATCTTGAGGCTCCCCTCCTCGATCGCGGTGCCGGCGTAGACCGGAAGCCCGGTCCGCTTCGCCACAGGGAGCCCCTCCCCGGTGAGGCTCGACTGGTTCACCATCGCTTCCCCTTCCAGCACCACGCCGTCCACCGGGATCAGCCCCCCCATCCGGACGATGACCGTGTCCCCCTCGACCACCTCCTCGAGCGGGAGCCTCTGCTCCTCCCCTTCCCGCTCCACCCAGGCCCACTCCTCGCCGGTATGGAACATGTCGGAGAGAAGACGCCTCGACTCGCCGCGGGTCCACTCCTCGAGGTAGTCGCCGGTCTTAAGGAGGGTGACGATCACCGAAGCGGTGAAGAACTCGCGTGTCGCCATTGCGGCGCCGATCGCCGATGCGTCGAGGAGGTCGACGTTGAGATGTTTCTCTCTCAGGGCGACCAGCCCCCTTTTCAGGTAAGGAAGCGCGCCGTAGATGGCGAGCACCGGACGGATCGGCGGAGGGATCAGGGGACGGGCCAACAGCATCATCCCGGCGCGGACCGCGATCTTCTTCTTGCGCTCCAGCTCGGTTTTGGGGTGCGGCTTCCGGCTGTGGGGGATCGGGGCCGCCTTCACGGCCTCCATTATGGCGCTACGGGTCGCTTGCCTGCTGTCGTAACGCACCAGGAGGGTCGCCGTCCTCGGGGAAAAGGAGACTTGGTCCACCCCGGCCAGGTCATGGAACTGCGCCTCAACGCCGCAGCGCTCCACGGCCGGAAAGCGCGGCACGGCCAGCTCCGCCCTGAGCCTCCCTGGAATGTCTTGAATAACGCGGTATTCCACCCTATCCCCCTTCTTTGCCAACCTCTGTCAAGCGAACATCCTTGCTCTTCTCTGGTAGAAGTGCTCCCCGAACAAAAGCAGGAACAGCACCCCGGACAGGATGTGGAGCTTCTTCAGGTCGAAAAGCGCCGCGACGACGCTGACCAGCAGCGAGGAGAGCATCCCGATGTTGCTCAGGATCCTTCGTTTGAGTATCGACGGCTCCACCGGCGTAACCTTGCCCCGTTGCAGGGTCCTTCTCCAGAATCCCCGGGCCGGTTCGCCCCCTTCGCTTTCGCCATGCAACGGCACCGCGCTCTCCCCCATGTCGACCTCGGAGTCGAGGATCTCCGAAACGGCCTTCAGGATTTTTTCCAAGGCCGCAAGGGCCTCGTCGTAGAGCACGAGGAGGCTTCCCACCCGCGGGTTGGCCTCCACCGAGCTCACCCCCGGGGTGCCCAGGAGTTCTTCCCTCACCCTCTGCGCCTGCTGTGCCTTCTTCAGCTCGTTGTCCCTGATCCTGACCCTTCCTGCGACAAGGCTTGCGACTACCATGGGTGCCTCCTGGTGCTACCTTCTCTTTTTCGGCGCGGGCTGGTCCGCCTCGCGGGCCTCGGTCAGTTCAGAGAGCATCTGCTCCAGGCGGGAGAGGCTCGACTCGGTGCTCTGCTTTTCGCCGACCCTGGAGAAGATATAGGCACCGCCAAGGGCGACACCGGCGCCAAGGGTGACCTTGAGCGCTTTGCTGAAATAGTTCATGCCCGTGCGCATGGCGCGGTTTCTGTTCTCGCCGTTTTCCATCACTGCCCCTCCCCCTGCTCCGGTTTCATCTTGGCGAGTTTCGCCTCGACCATCTTCTCGATCTTCTCCAGGATGTCCTTCTCGCGTTTCACCGAGTCGGCGGTGGCGGCGACGCCCGAGTGGTACTGGTGCACGCCCTCTGCGTAGATGTCCTCCACGTCCTCCTTTACCTTTTCCGCCTTGCCGGACAGCCACTCCTTGAAGGCGTACCCCTCACGGACCACGCCGACCGCGGCGGGGCGCACCTTGCCGGACAGTTTCCCAAGCCCCAGCGCGGCCAGCGCCCCCAGCGCGCCCCCTGCCACCAGCCAGAGGTCCCTCTTCTTCAGGTGGATACCTTCCAACTTGAAACCCTCCCCTTTCTCTTCACTAGATCCCATTTCAGACCTCCCTTGTTTATTGTGATGCGCTTGGTACTCCTTGTGCTGTTTTAGCTGTTTATGCTGTTTGGGCTTTTTGTGGTCCTTTTCCTCTTGGTGATCCTCGTGCTCGTTGTGTCTCTCAAGTTCCTTAAACTTAAACTCGTGATGTCCCATTGATGACCCTCAGATTCATGAGCGAGCGAATGCCAAAATTCTGCCAATGATATCGGACCACTTGCGTCTGTCAAGCCAGCCCCCCTCCTTCTGGTGACGGAACTGACGCTGATGGACGTTGTACGGTGTTGTCGTCGCGCGGGGAAGCGTTCAAGCAGGTCGGGGTGATCGCCTGGTAGCGGGTGAGCTTCCCGCCTGATACCCGAACCAGTGCCCAAGCCCGCTGCGGGGCCATCGGTGAACCCCACTCCCCTGCCGTTGACCGGCATCTGGCTGACATGCAGCAGCTGTTTGTCGTATGCAAGATCGTAGAGCCACTCCCGCATGGCGTAGGCCACTTTCCTCGCCTAAAGGGCGCGGGGGTGCCCGTTCGCCGGGTGTGCGGGTGATGATGCAGATGTTCCATTGAGCTGCCCTCGAGCTTTTCGCGTCCAGTCACGGTGACCGCGCCGGGGACGGCATCGATGCTTTCGGCGCTGCGGGTGGCGGTCATTTGTAACCTCGCTCAGGCGCACCGCGCGCTCGCCCCTCTCCAGTTCCTCTCCTCGGCTAAGGGATATACAACACCTTCGGAGCCGAAAGCGGGGGCGGCAAACAGGCTGCAGAGAGCGGCGTTTAGAAGGGCTTTTTGATGCGGTACTGAATGTACTCCTCCTGGCTAAGACGTATGTCGAGCGTTTTCGGCTGGCTCTCGGGGCAAACGTTAGCTGGCTGGGCCCTCGCGGGCTCATGAACTGCGGGGTTATTTGGTGAGAATCAATTTGTTCTGCTTGGTGATCCTGAGCCGGTATTCCTCGCCGGCATGCAGGATGATCAGTTCGCTTCAGCCGCCCAGGGTCTTACGGCAGGTCACGGTCCTGCGCTCGCGCATCCTGATCGGCCCTGCCGCGCCTTGGCGTCTGGTTTCAAGGGGTGAAGCCATTTATTCTCCTCGTTGTGGTTGCTGTCACGGTTCCGCGACCGGGGGGCCGCGGGGTCGGGACCAAAAGCGCTCTCTGGATACGGGTCACCTGCGGAAGGCGGCCGCCGTGGGGAGCAGCAGGTCGAGCGGGGCTGGGAGGAAGGCGTGCAGCGCCATCTCCATCACGAACTGCCCCACGCGGTGGGAGGATGCCTCGCGGGAGGCGCCGGGACGCCGGAGCGGGGGAACCGAAGCCCCCGCTTCCTTAAGCCGCTCCACGACCTGAAGCGCCGAAGCCAGGCGCCCCTCCACTTCGCTGCGGCTCACCACCCCCTCGTCGAAGAGGACCAGCACCCTTCCGGTCCTGTGGCTTGCCGTTGCTTCCTTCACCCCTTTGCGGGAAAGCATCATATCTCCCACCAGGAAGCTCGCCGCCTTGTTACCGATCAGGCTCGCGGCTTCGAACCTCAACCTTCCGGGTAGCACACTTAATGGTGCCATTGCTCCTCCTAGGAGAGTTGCTTCTTCATTCAAAGTAGCAGGATATGCAGCAGACAGTGCAGGGATTATTTCTCAAAATGAAAGTGGTTATTACTATCCCGCTCCGTTCCTGCCAAGAGAATTTTGACATTCGATTTCATCAACCGAAACAACAGTCAGCACCGCCAGTTTCAGCGATTTGCTTGAGTATATTTTAATCCTCTAAACTTACTGCCAGGCCGAAACAGGTAATCTCTAATGCAGTGGAAAGGCTGCAGCCTTCTCGTCTCTCGCGACTCCTCCGCACTGGCGCGATTAAAGGCTTTGAAGCGAAACCGTTAGCTATCACAGCGATTACATCTCCTTTGCATCGCTATGTCCATTATTTGCACCAATCTTGCGCTCTGCCTCAATGTCGAGGTAAGTCAGCCTGAGTGCCTCGTCAAAATCAAGTTTCCTCCCGCCGAAGGATACTACGAAATCGTCCGCACCCCTCTCAGTTCGGAAGGCAAGCATTATCTTGCTTCCGCGGCATTCGACCGCATTATCGTAACGGACCCACCAGCTTTTTTGCGCGTCTGCAAGTTTACGGTCATTGTAGTCGGCGGCCAGAATCCGTTTCGGATGCCGCCCAGGCTGTTCAACAAGGTCCGCCAGGAGGCAGTGGAGGCCGCACTCCGCACGCCTCGTCCCATCGGTGTATTCGACAGTCATCCGAGTGTGGGCACAAACCTTTCTGCTCATGCCACAATGGAGGCACTCTGGATACTGCAACAAATCCTTCGGCGTCAGATAGCCAAAGGCGTAAGTGGCCACAAATACCAGAGCCATAATGGCAACCGTTACCTTTAATTTTGTTTGCATAAGCAGCTCCTGCTTGTCACATTAAATCGATCATTGTCTTATCAAACAGTTCCTGGGTAATCTCACCGACTACAACTTTCTTTGCAGCGCCATCTCTGTCGATGAAAAAAGTCGTCGGCACTGATTTAACTCCATATTTTTTGGCGGCAATAAGAGCCGGGTCCAGAAATACCGGATAGGATAGCTTCAACCCCCTCGCAAACACCTCAACTAGCGCTTTTGGGTTCCCCATGTTTATTGCAAGAACCGCCAGACCTTTGTCTCTGTATCCTTTACTAATACTGTCCAGTTTCGGCATCCCGGCGACACACGCCTTGCATCCGGTAGCCCAGAACCTGAGCACTACAGGCTTCCCTCGGAAGTCGGACAGTTTAACCGTCTCGTCATTCATGTCTAGCACGCTTATTTCCGGTGCTTTTGTATCCGCTTTCCAGGTCTGCTCTTTGGCACATCCTCCTAGGACCATTGCAAAGACGGTCATGACCAATATGGTCGCAAAGCTGGTATATCTTACTCCCAATACGTTCATGCTACTGTACCTTCCCGTGCTGCAGTCTGACGGTCCTATCTGAGAATTCCGCTAACTCAGGGTTATGTGTTACCAGGATGATGGTCCTTCCCTCGCCATGAAGCTCCTTGAAGAAATCAAGTATGATCTCCTCGTTGGCCTCGTCCAGGTTCCCGGTAGGTTCGTCGGCCAGGATTATGGCTGGCTGATTGATGAGCGCCCGTGCGATGCAGACCCTCTGCTGCTCGCCGCCGGAGAGCTGGGAGGGGAGGTGTCCGATCCGGTGTCCCAGCCCCACCCGCTCCAGCACTTCCGCGGCGTCCCCCCGGTCGATCATGCCGTGGTAGTACTGGGCCAGCATGACGTTCTCGATCGCGCTCAGGTAAGGGACCAGGTGGAACTGCTGAAACACCAAACCGATCTTCTCGCGACGTACCACCGCGCGCTCCCGCTCGTTCACCGTCGAAGTATCGACCCCGTCCAGGATGTAGCGTCCCTCAGTGGGTGTGTCGAGCAGCGAAAGGAGATTCAGCATGGTGGTCTTGCCGGAGCCGGACGGCCCCATGATGGAAACCCATTCCCCCTCCCGGACCTGCATGTTGACGTCGTCCAGCGGTGTGACGCTGCCGTACCTCTTGGTCAAACCTATTGTCTCAAGTACTATTTTTTCCATTTGTCTTCCCCTTAATAAGTCCGAAACATCGGAAAGCTGAGCAAATCACATGAGCGGAGTGCACGCGCCGCTAGATCTAATCCTCTTTCAGCACCTGGGCCGGCACGACCCTTACCGCCATCCTCACAGGCAATGCCGCTGCCAGAAGCGAGGCGGCTATCGAGGGGATCAGCGTCACGGGGAGCACTACCATGCGAAACGATATGAAGGAGCCGAAGACCGCCTGACCCAGCGCCTGTGCAAGGAGGAAGCCTAAAATCATCCCTGCCGCCACCCCCGCCAGCCCGATGGTCAGGGTCTCGGAAAGAAACTGCCGCACGATATCTCTGTCGTCAGCGCCGATCGCCTTCATCAGCCCGATCTCGCGGGTGCGCTCGGAAACGATCGCGATCAGCGTGGTCATGACGCAGAGAGTGGTGACGGTCAGGATGACGACGGCGATGATCGCCATCAAACCCTTGATCTTGTCCAGGATCCTGCCGTCCGAGTGCGACACCTTGCGTATCGGCTTGGCGTCCAGTCCCGGGAACTTCGCCTCCATCCGAGATGCCAGAGCGTCGATGTCGGTCCCCTCGGTGACTATGCTCAGCATGGCATGATTCACCTTCCCCTGCTGCCCCAATATCCTGCCAGCCAGGGCGAGGTTCACGAAGATCTGTTCGTCCTCGGCCTGCCCGGTCTCCGCTATCCCCTTAATGACCAGGCTCTTCTGAAAGCCGGTCTCGTTCCTGATGACGTTGACACTGTCCCCGACCTTCAGTTCCATGTTCTTCGCCAGGGTTTTGCCGATCATGCAGGAATCCTCATCGAAGTCGACGCTGATCCATTTCCCCTCCACCTGCCAGTAGGGAGAGAGCTTCTTCAGACCGGCGAAATCGACACCCGCCAGCACGGCATTGCCCAGATCGAGCCTTACCACCCCGTAGATATAGGGGGATGCGCCGATCAGCTTGTCGGCGGGGACCAACCCGACCGATTCCTCGATGATCGAGGCCTCGGCGGTCCGGCTCGCCGAAGTCACCTTCGGCCCGATGAAGAAGTTGGCACCGTAGGCCCGCAGCTCCCGGCTCATCTTGGCGGAAATGTCGAAGTAGACGCTGGATAGCGCCGTGATGATGGAGGCTCCTATCATGATCGAGAAAAAGGTAATGGAGACCCGGTTCTTGCGGACCTTCAGGGACTTGAATAATATCTGCAGGAACATCCGTCCACGTGTCATGTTCGCCCCCTTAACGTCTGCCATGGAGCACCTCCGCCGGGTAGAGCCGGGTGATGAGCCTGGACGGCATCAGGGAGCCGGCAAGGGCGATAAGCACCGATATGGCGACGTTCACCGGAATGACCACCCAGTTGAAGGAAACCAACGAGCCGAATATGGAGAGCCCGATGATCTGGGAAAGCCCGGCGCCCACCGCACATCCCAAGAGCCCGCCGATCACCCCGACCAGAGCCGCCTCGCTCAGAAACAGCAGATACACCTCCCGGTCGGCGGCACCGAGCGCCTTGGTGAGTCCGATCTCCTTGGCCCGCTCCATGATGGTGGTCACCATCAGCGACGAGATGCCCAGACCGGAGGCGATGAAGGCGGCGATGGTCACCACGATCATCAGGAGCTGAATCTTGTTGATCACCGCACCCTCGCTAGCCGCCACCTGCCAGATCGGTCGGGCCGCGATGTTGGGGATGATCTCCTCAATCTGGTGGGTGATGGCGCTCACGTATGCGGTGCAGTACCAGCGGTCGTACTCAAGCGAATCGAGGGCCTCCGAGCTGCGTCTGGCCTTGCGCGACAGCTTGTCCTCGGGGACCGTGAGGGCGCTCACGCTGACCGACTGCACCTTACCCTCCAGCGCGGCCAGCTTCTGCACCGCAGACAGGGGGGAGACCAGGGCGGACTCCTCGGAGCCGCCGGTCGTGAGGATTCCCTTTATGGTAAAAAGTTCCTCCCTCCCGCTCTCCCCAGCCATCCTCAGCTTGACGGAGTCGCCCTGCTTCAGGTTCAGCTCCCTTGCGATCTGCGCGCCGGCCAGCACGGCGGCACCGTCATCCTCGGTCGGCCACTCTCCCTTCACCTGCCAGTAGGGGTTGATCACCTTCACCCCGATGCGGAACTCCTCGTCGCCTGCGACCGCGACCGGTTTGTCGAAGTTCGTTCCCAGCAGAGGAACCCGTTTTTTCGCCCCCGCCATTTCAGCGCTGACCTTAAGAAAAGGGGCGTATCCCACGATGTTGTTGGCCCAGAAAATCTCCTTTATCTTCGGCAGTTCCTTTTCGTCGATCAGGACCTGACCCTCAAGCGGGTTGTAATCCACACCGCCGATCTCGAGGGAGATGTTCTCGCTTTTGGGGACGAGATTGATATTGGCGCCGTAGGATTTCATCTCCTTCGACATCTTGTCACCCACATCGATGGATATATTCATCAGTGCGGTGATGAGGCTTGCTGCCAGCACAATGGTTGCCGTGGCGAGAGCCTTTCTCCTCCAGCCTTTCACGAAAGACTGTCTGAGCATGAGAAAAAACATTGCAATGACCTCTCTTTTTAATTCTGTAGGAGCGGCATTCCTGCCGCGATGACTCTTGCGATAATCGCACTGCCGCCCGGCGAGCCCGATCCCCGCCCTGTCCCTTGAAACAGGGAATGTTAGGGTTCCTCCCCTTTCAAGGGGGAGGACGGGAGGGGGGGGTGCTTAGCTGCCTGTCCCCTGGAATCCCTGCACCCGGTAGTACCTGGTCTGCTGCTCTCCGACATAGGTCTCAGGCGACTTTTGGAACTTCTCCCCCGACTCCTCGGATTCGAAAAAGTAGGTTCTCCCCTTATACTCGTGACGGAAAGGCGCCTTGGTATTATCCAGTTCTTTGCCGGTCACCGAATCCTTTACCTTCCTCGCAACCACTTCGCTGAAGTATTTTGCCCCCTTATCCAGCTCTTCGACGCTGAGAACCACCTGATCCGCTTCGATGGTGTGGACCAGCGGAATGGGGTTGCATCCCCCGGCCTTGCCGATGGAAGGCAGGAAGATCCTGACGTTGCAGGCGATGCAGATCACTTCGTTTTTTTCCTGGATGTACCCCATGTCGCCGCAGAGCATGCAGGCGTCGTAAACCACCCCAATCTTGCTGCTCAGCCCCATGGAGCGGTTGATCAGAAAGAAGCGGACCACATGCCCGTCATCGGTGACTATGGCATAGCGGTGCAGTTTGCCGTCCTTTACCTTATCGATGCTGATCTTGATCAGACCGGCGGCGTCGGGGGTCATCATGGTCGGCTGCGAGATTTTGATCGGGCGCGAGGCGTAAAGGTCATAATAGAGGCAGACGGCTAAGATAACGCCGACGCAGGCGAGAGCTGCCTTGAACCAGCGCATCTCCAACAGGACTAGGCTGCGCGCCTTTCTCCGCTCCGCCTTCTGCATCTGAGCCAGGGCCTGTGCTGCGACAAGGGGCCTGTGTACAAAGAAGCCAAGAGCAAGAGCGGCAATCAGCAGCGCCTGTACATAGGGGAGGACGTACAGATACTTGGTGGCCTTGGCGACGAAAGAGAGGCGAATACTAGTGAGCGTGATCAGTTCCAGCCGCATCAGCCCGAGAAGGACGTCGGCTGACCACTGCACGCTAAGGAGCAGGGAGGCAAACAGAAGGATCACGGAGATGATCTTCTTGCCGTTTTTTATGCCCAGGTGGGCCGTGAGGGGGATAAGAAGTGCGATGAGCGAAAAGCCGGCCAGCACCCCGCCGATATTGAGGATCAGCTCGGTGTTGAGCACGGTAACCACAGAGAGCGCCTGTTCGGCCACGTTTACCAGGAAAGAGAAGCTGGTGACGGCTGCCAGCGCCGCGGTGAAAAATAACGCCGCACTCCATTTAACCCTGCCGAGCGCGCCGGGTCGTCTGTCGGGAAGAAAGAGCGCTGTCGCGTTGCCAAGGGCGGCAAAGATGGCGCTACCGAAAAGGACGGCGCGTGCCGCTGTTAGAGTCTCCAGACGCACGGACACGGGATAGACGATGGCGCCGGTCAGCAGTCCGGCAGCCAGACAGAGAAATAGCGGACGAACGGTCTTAGGTCCGCGAACGGGACTCCAGAGGGCCAGCAGCGTTCCGGTCATCAATGATAACGGGATAAACGCATGAATAAAATTCACCAGATACGAAAGCATCATCTTCTCCATTAGGGCTTTATTGATCCGGCAATTGAACATGGCAGGCACCGGGATTACCCGCCGCTGGTTCGGAACGCATACTCTCTACCGCGACAGGTTTAATCACCGGAGCAATAAAACCTCAAACTACAATGCGAGTTCCCCCTCCCGCCGGAAGGGGAACTCGCTCTTTGCCCATGGAAGCAATAGTTTCTGTAATGTCCTTACTTTAGTGGCACGAACTTGAACTTGTAATCTACGGAGAAGGGCTGGAACCACTTGCCTACACCCGTGGCAGTATCGGTATGCCGGCCAAATCCTTGTTTGGACGGGTTCTCGATGTTAAAGGTCACCTTGTAGTTCCCAGCGCCCATCATCTTGATATTGCTGCCGTAGTGCGGACCATCCTTAGCCACCATCGGCATGAAGTTCCCCTTTTTAGTGGCTCCGGTGTCGAGGTTCGACAGGGTATAGCTCACCGTCAGGTGAGGTACCCACTCACCCGCACCGAACCCGTTTTTATTTCCCGGGATGGCGTGTATGTCAGCCTCAAGGTGGATGTCCGCCTGGGAGGCGGGGAGGTCTGTACCGCGCGGCTCCATGTCGATGGGGAGCAGATAGACGGCGGCGATGTTCATTCCGTTGATATTTTTCCCGACTGAGTCAATGGGATATTCCTTGATCTTCTCGGCGTGCGCCATAGCTGCGACACCCGACAGAAACCCAACCATTGTGCATATTGCAAGCAACCTCTTCATGCAAACTTCCTCCTTTTGTTGTTTTTCCGGGACTATACCCGTGATCCGCGATTAGCCCGTCAAGCTGACCGGGGTTTACCAATTTATCTTACCCGTTCGAAGCCAAGCCTCTCCGTCTCACCATGACCGCTAAACCGACTGCAGCGGCAAGTGTGATGATTAGCTGCGGAACCAGGGTCTGCACATAGGGGAAGACCCCGAGCATCTGCACAGTGGGCATCCAAGAAACCAGCGAAGGTTCAAATAGCTTGCCCGCGATCAGTTCCATCATCCCTTTGCCGGCGAACACGAAAGCCATGTAATAGAGGAGCGCACCGGTGCAGAGAAAGAACGGCCTTATGGGGAGCTTTACCGCGCCGAAGCGCATGGCCATGAAGATGCCGACAAGCAACACGCAGCCGGTCACGAACCCTCCGGCTACCGCCGTAACTCCGGAAGCGGTAGCGTCTACAGCAAGGGCCTGGTAAAAGAGGACCGTTTCCGCTCCTTCGCGGTAGATCGCCAGGAACGCCGCAAACCAGAGGGCCTTTAGCGAGTTGGACGATACAGATTCGCCGACTTTGTCCTTGATGTAAGATGCCCATTTCTGTCCCTCGGCCTTGGAGATCAGCCAGTAGCTGACGCTGAAGAGCACCACAGAGGCGAGCAGCATGGTCCATCCTTCCATTGCCTCCTGGCTGGCGGCGGAGACCTTGAAGACCCATTTTACGAGAAGCGCGGTGACGACGCTCAGCACAAGGGCGGCAATGCAGCCGTTGTAGATGACCTTGAGCTTGTCCCGGTTGCCGGTCTTAAGGAGGTAGGCGATGATCGCCGTTATGATGAGAATCGCCTCGATCCCTTCACGGAGAATGATCATCAGGGAATACAGGAAAAGCGTCACGGGGGATTCCTTCCCTTTCCCGAGCATCTCGGCCCCTTTTTCGAAATCACTCTTCATGGCGGAAAGGGTGCCCTTTATTTCTTCAACGGGAGCACTGTTTTTCATCTGGCCCGCGATCATGCTGAAATGGCCCTCAAGCTTCGCCTTGAAGTTCGCATCCCTCGCACCTATCTTCGACTCCATCCCGCTCGCCTCGAACACATCGAAGTAGGCCTCCTGGACGAGAACGCTGGCCTCCTTCTTCTCCCCTTTTTCGTATAGGGCGATCGCCTTGTCAAACTGGGCAAAAAGATCGCCCACTACCTTCTTCCAGTCCTTTTCAGGCAGACCGCCTTCGGCGGGCTTCCCGGCCTCGCTCTTGGAGATCGCGCCTTCTACAACGGGAAGGCCAGGGAGGTCAGCCTGCAACCCGTTCACCAAGGCGGTGATCCGTTCCTCCACCTTTTCCGGCGCGATCCCGTTCTGAATCATCTCGGTGATACCGGTGAAGTCGGCATTGTTCTCGTAATCTTTCTTCTGCGAGATGTGGCGTCTGACGGCGGTCTCGAAAAGCGAATTTTTGTAATCATCGAATTGGGCCTGAATGACGAACTCAGCCGCCCCTTTGGCGTCCCCCTTTCTGTAAGCGTCAAGGGCTTTGCCGAGGCCGGCCTGGATATTCTCGAAGGACTGGAGCCAGACGGGCTCGACACCTGCAGTGTCCCCCTTACCCTCTGTTTCTCCCCCTTGCGGCTTCGCATCGTCCGAGGCTTCGGCAACCAGCTCGAACCCACCTTCCAGCTTGGCGGTCACAACCCTCAGCTCGGTCATGAACGCGGTGATCCTCTTTTCGATCGCCGCGGCGGGTTCCTTTGCGATGATCATCTTACGGATGGCAATAAACTCCTGCTCGAGTTCGTAGTTTTTCTTGGCTGAGACGTTTATGCGGATCGGCCCCTCCAGGTTCTCGAAGACCTCGAGATATGCAGCCTGGGCCTTTAATTTCGCCTCCTGGGCGTTCCCCTTCTTATAAAGGGTAAGGGCTTCATTGAAGATGCCCCCTATCTCTTCGACCATGCCCTTGTAATCCAGTTTTTCATTAGCCTGGACGTCAGAGATCGTTACCGTTACCGCCATTGCAATTACGACCAAAACAACGCTCATGGCCTTCAATATTCGCACAGCTTTTTTCATATCCGCCTCTCAAAACCTGAAATCTTCCTGCGCCATCCGCAGGGACTGAATCATGCCCCCCGCACACGACGGGGGGATGATTGAACAACTGTTAGCGCTTCAGCGGAATCCGCTTCGTCCAGTCATAGTTGAATACGAGCATGGCGTAACCGTAATCTACGTCCTTGTCGCTGCCGGTGGCATCGCGGAAGAATTTGCCGGTGAAGAAACGGTCGTAGCCGACGATAAGCGAGTAATCCTTGCTCATGGAATAGGTCAGGGTGAAATCTGCCTCTACGCCCACATTCCGGCTGAAGCCCTCCTGCACGTAGCCGGCTACGAATTTCCGACCGGTCGCGCTGAAGTTGAGCATCCTCTGAGCCGCCGTGCCAACCGGGATGTCGATACCCCACCCGACGGTGTAGACCTGCATGCCGCTTGCGTGGCTGTCGCCGACGTCGAGCCCGGAAAGGTCGCCGACCAGACCCATGTCGCCCACGAGGGAAGAATCGTTGTTGGAATTGCGGAACTCCTTGTTGAAACTCTCCCCGTTGGCCGCGTCCTGGCTGCCAGAGCCGAGGGCGTAGCTCAGGAAGACCGAGTTGTCGTAGTTGCCAACCTTGAACTCACCAGTCAGGTCAATATGCCCGCCGAAGGCGCTGATCTTGTCGTTTACTCCGGTATTGCCGTTGAAGAGCCTACCCGTCTGGTAGACCGCCTCATATTCAAGTCCAAACATGCCGACCGAGCTGAGGCTTCGGAATCCCATGGTGTTCAGGCGCTCTCCAGACTGACGGTCATCCGAGCCGGTGTCCCTGAACAGGTAAGCCTCGAGGGTGTTGTCTTCGGCAGGCTCGTAGGTCAGGTAGGCACCGGTAAGATTCCCCTTGACCCCGTCGCGTGAAGGATAGGCATATCTGCCCCCCAAAAGGTCGATGGTCAGATAGTTGAGCCACGGCAGCGCCGGCTGCACCCTGAGCCGGGCCGCGTCGAAGGTCAGTCCGTTGAAGAAAGAGTCCGATCCCAGTACGAAGGCGCTGCCGTAGTTAAACTCCTGACGCCCGGCCTTCAGGGCGAGCCAATTTTTACCAGGCACGTCCTCCCTTGGGAGCTTCGCCTCTACGAAGCCCTGGTACAAGGAGAGGTCATGATCACTGCTCTCACCGGTAAAGCCGTAACCCTGCCCCTCGAGGTGGATGTCGAGCCAGTTGGTCGGGTGATAGTAGGCGAACGGCTTGACGCGGTACAGGAGGCGTCCCGAATTGTTGCCAGGGGTGTAGCTGGCCTCGGGGAGATTGAAATTGCTTTGTCCTTCACCACGCATGAACCCATTAACGCCGACCATGTACTTGTAGTACGGAACGCCTACCGGCTCTACCTGAACCAAAAGCTGTTCGACTGTCCGCCTGATCTGGCGGTAACCATCGATTTTGAAGAGATCGCTCTCCAAAGCCACTATCAGAGTTCGAATACTCTCCAGATCGTCACGCGAAACGGCCTGGGTTCCTTCTTTGTCATATTTCTCAGCCAGCTTGGCCAACGTTGCAGTGAAGCAATCGAGCAACTGCTCCTTGGGGCAAGGCTTACCTTCCGGGAGCTTCTTCTCGACTCCGAATTTTTCCGCCAACTCCGCTGTTGCTTTGTATGCCCAGTGTTGGCTGTCAACCTGTGCGGGGATCTCGCCTTCAGCCTGGGTCACGCTCTCCAGCTGTGCGGGGATCTCTGCCGCCTGCTGATCCGAGAGGGTCACGCTCTCCCGATGCTCCTTCCCGTCCTGAGCGAACGCCGATCCGCTAGCCAAGAGCGACGCCAGTAATGAAATAGACAGTGCTGCCCTCATCTTCATCTGCATTTTTCCTCCTCCTTTGTAGTTCAAGAACCTGCGGGGCCGTCGATTGCCCCGCAGGCCGAAATCGTTCAATAACGCAAAAAAGTGGCCGCCCTGATACGAATGTGAAAATTATTATCAACTAACCAAGAAGGGACACCGCTGGCTGAGACCTCAGGAAGGAAAGGGCGCGTCCGCCTCACCTTCTTGAGCCAGGGGCCAACAGGAGCTGGTTAAATCACAGTTGCAGAGCCAAAGTTAGCGAAGTAAGCCGTTCAACAAGGCAATGAATGCTCGCCCTGCAGCGTCAGACACTGCCTACACACCCTCTAAATTCCAGCTTGAGTGCATTTTTTTGGGAACGCCGCATTGAAGTTGTGCGATGGCCCCTTCTCTCCGATTCGGTAATTGTGCCGCACGTGGTGCCGACCAAGTGGTCGTGGTGCCTCGTGGCGCCCCATTTCTGTCGCGCGCTCATAGCGGATAACGCCGTCGCCAAGGTGGATCTCTCGGGCGATTCCGGATTTAACGAACAGCTTCACGGCGCTGTAGATGGTGGCATGGCGGACCTTCAGGTTCCTGGTATGCAGGACAATGAAAAGCTCATTAACATCAAGCTGGCGGTCGAGATCGATGAATTGATCAAGAATGATATTGCGTTGCTTGCTGGCATTGATCCCTCTGTCGGACAAGTACTCTCTGAAGATTTCTTTCGGGTTTTGCATCACGAAACCTCGCTATTTGAGGGGATGCCCCCACCAATGCCCTTAACTACAATGACATCCACTTTCAACACTATCCCGCAAATCGATAGCAGTAACTATCACAGGGCTATGCTGACGGGCACACTTACGGCACTTTTCTGAGCACAATTTCAACGGTAAGAAAAAATCTGATTACCCGATCTGGCTGGCTTACTGCGGCTGGCTTATTGAGCGGAGGAATTAAACGGATTTTGAAAATCGTGTTCGATTTATAATTGAACTTTCGCAACTAGTCAAGAACATTTTCTAGGCAAGAGATTAATTTTTTCGTGAACTCGAGGATGGCCGCAGTTGTGCGCCTAAGGCCTCACCGCCGCAAAGCCGAGCTGCGGTCAGTTGCGTGAAGCTGACCGCAGCTCAGGGGTATGAATGAGAGGGCTTCATCATCTTCTCCACCGCCGTCACTGCCGCGGCGTAGAGGACCAGGAGGCTGCCGACCCGCGGG
>Ga0209317_1000739_pt1 | contig 35765 bp, 36 predicted proteins | sample RifGroB2_FD_183994 | JGI IMG/M metagenome (GOLD analysis project Ga0209317, IMG submission 183994) | Soil microbial communities from Rifle, Colorado, USA - Groundwater B2 (SPAdes) (version 2) | ecosystem: Environmental > Terrestrial > Soil > Unclassified | place: Rifle, Colorado | collected... | reverse complement strand
GAAGTGGACCCGGCCTATTATGAACTGGAAGGCTGCCATGAATCGCTTCTCTATCCTTTTTGAAGGACGAGTGCCGAACCAATAAAATCAGTACCCTGTGACTTTACACAAAACGCTTTACAGGCCCGCATCTTCCGTTGCCATGCGCGTGCAAAACTGTTTCGCCGCGCATCCTCCGTTGCCGCGCGCATGCAAAACTGTTTCGCCGCGCATCCTCCGTTGCCGCGCGCATGCAAAAATGTTTCGTCGCGCATCTTCCATTCCCTTGCGCGTGCAAAACTGTTTCGCCGCGCATCTTCCATTGCCGTGCCCGTACAAAACTGTTTCGCCGCGCATCTTCCATTGCCGCGCGCGTGCAAAACTGTTTCGCCGCGCATCTTCCATTGCCGTGCGCGTGCAAAACTATTTCGCCGCGCATCTTCCATTGCCGCGCGCGTGCAAAACTGTTTCGTCGCGCATCTTCCATTGCCGTGCGCGTACAAAACTGTTTCGTCGCGCATCTTCCATTCCCTTGCGCGTACAAAATTGTTTGTGGTCCTGGCTTTGATTTTCGCGGGCTGGCGAATTTGTTTCAGCGAAGGGTTCTGATGCTTGGGGGAGATCAAAAGTTTCGGGAAGCGGGAGTCAAAACTGCCGGCTGCCAAGAAAAACGCGGCTGCATCATAGTGATGCAACCGCGTCGCTGTGTTTCCTGATTATGCCAGAGTGTCTTCTCACCTCGGCGGCGGGTTGGCAATCACGCCTCAGATCAAATGACTACCAAGGCGACGACTAAGGACCATGGTCCAAAACCTCCGGAGTTGTGATACCTGGTTCTGAAATGATACTTTTTCACAGGTTCCAGGCCTGTCACCTCCATCCGACAATGGTAAAACATGGGCATGGTCTTCCAGGAAGACTCGTCCAAAGGATCTCCGTCCGTCACCTGCAATTCTATGCTTCCAACGTTTTGCGCCCGGTTTACCGTAGCAAGGATGGACCCGGAGACCTTTCCGTTCTTCACGAAGAATTTCGCAGGCATGTTGGGAAGGACGTTCTCTGCTTTTCTGTTGTAGCTTTTTTGCTTCAGATCATAGCCGGCATTAAGCAAGAGCTGGGGGTCCTTTCGGTGCATGGAAAGCATGACAATATGCTGGGCGTTAAAGATCAGGCACTGCTCCGACTCTGCACGCAGGGCTTTCTTTTCGGCCGCTTTCTGTGTATCTCCGCCTGCCACTGCGTCATCAAGGACTCGCAGCCGGTCGGCCAATTTCAAGAGTTTTTCCTGCCGAGTTACATATTCGGGGCAGTCGTCGGGAAAGCATGCATGTCCCTCCATTTTCTCCGCAACCGTGACCATCCTCATGATAAAATCGCCCGTACTAAGCCCGCTATAGTTGGTGTCCAGCATTTGTTAGCCTCCGTCCCCTTGGATTTGAACGCCACCAACAAATTAACACGTTCTAACCATCATGCAAGTACGAGGACGATTTTTTTATGAGTCTCTTTTGCAGGCCGGTCGCTTAAATGGTCGGGCAACATCCTGGTGACCAGTGTTTTCAGCGGGTTGAGCAACATGGAGCAGGCAGGGGCGGGTAGACATTTTTTTTGGTTTGATGGGAAGGAGTCTCTGCCGAGACTTGAGGGGATCCATCTGCAGACGTCACGATGATGGTTGCGATGCTGCCCCAGGCGATAGATATAAAACGCCCAGGGCAGCTGTCTGGAGACTTCAGTCGAAGAGGGCCTTCATATCCCGGTCCCGTCGTCGGCGTAGAACTTTTGTTGAGGTTTGGTGCCACGCTTGAAGAGCAGGACGCTTATCCCCTGCGCCGTACGGTCGAACTCGAATGCCAGGGTGTTTTCGTATGCCAAAAGCGCCACCGCCGACAACTGCCCCAGATCCCGTAGCCGGAACAGCATCCGGTTGCCCTTTTCCAGATAGTCGAGCAGGGTCGTGGGGGCATCCAAGGCAAAGTCACCCAATTCTGCAGTCAGATCGACCACATTCAAATTGCTGGCGCTCACCTCACGCAGGCTGATGCGCCGTGTCAAGACGCTCCCTGCCTCAGATGAGCTGCTGTCCACTTGCGCCAGGGGGGCGTTCCCCGACTCGGGAGGCGCTGCGTCGATCACCATGCCGGCCGCCACTGTGGCGTTGCTGAAGCGGTCGATGAGGATGAAGCTGCCGGTATCGCGGTTTAGCAGGTACGGGTCGAAGGAAACCGGGCGGTCCAGTTCCAGACGCGCCAGCCCGATTTCGTTCAGTTTAAGGGTCGACACCTGCTTCTGTTCCAGGGTGTTGACGTCGACCGCGTACTGCACCGCGGTGACCCGGCCGGGGGTAACGCCGGTGGCGGTCTTGACCAGGTAGAGTTGCCCAGGCTGCAGCGGTTCGTCATGAAACCAGACCAGGTGCGCCTCGGGATGCCGGGTGAAAAGCGGCGGAGCTTCGGCCGTGGTCAGCATGTCGCCCCGGCTGATATCGATCTCGTCCGCGAGGGTAAGGGTCACGGCCTGTCCGGCCACCGCCTCCGGCAAGTCGCCGTCCATGGTGACGATCCGGGACACACGGCTCACGAGCCCGGAGGAGGCTACCCGCAGTTCATCACCCGGGCGGATGCTGCCGGCGGCAATGGTGCCGCAGAACCCGCGGAAGTCGAGATTCGGGCGGTTCACCCACTGGACCGGCAGGCGGAACGGCTGGTCCTCCCGCTCATCCTCGATCCGCACGGTCTCCAGGTAATTGAGCAGGGGCGGGCCGGCATACCACGGGGTGTTGGCGCTCTTCTCGATGATGTTGTCACCGTTTAGCGCCGAAATCGGGATGGCCGTGATGGAGGTAAAACCGAGCGGTGCGGCGAACTGCTGGTAGTCCCTCAGTATCGCGGCGTACTTTTCGGCATCGTAATCGACGAGATCCATCTTATTGATGGCCAGCACGATATGCCGGATGCCGACCAGCGACACCAGGAAGCTGTGACGGCGGGTCTGGGTCAAAAGCCCCTTGCGGGCATCGACCAGGATCACGGCCACCTTTGCCGTCGAGGCGCCGGTCACCATGTTCCGGGTGTACTGCTCGTGTCCGGGGGTGTCGGCTACGATGAACTTGCGCCGGTCGGTGGAGAAGAAGCGGTAGGCCACGTCGATGGTGATCCCCTGCTCCCGCTCCGCCTGCAGCCCGTCCAGAAGCAGGGCGTAGTCGATCGCCCCACCCTGGGTGCCGATCCTTTTGCTGTCCGCTTCCAGCGCCGCCAGCTGGTCCTCGAAGACCATCTTGGAATCCCACAACAGGCGCCCGATCAGGGTGCTTTTGCCGTCGTCCACGCTGCCGCAGGTGATGAAGCGCAGCAGGGACTTTTCCTCCTGGCTTTTCAGGTAGGCAAGGATATCTTTCTCGATCAGTTCCGATTGATGTGCCATTAGAAGTACCCTTCCTGTTTTTTCTTCTCCATGGAACCTGCCTGGTCATGGTCGATCAGGCGCCCCTGACGTTCGGAGGTGCGGGTGAGCAGCATTTCCTGGATGATCTCCGGCAGGGTGTCCGCCTCGGATTCAACGGCGCCGGTCAGCGGGTAGCACCCCAGGGTGCGGAAGCGGACCGATTTGTATTCCACTTTTTCTCCCGGCAGCAGTTCGAGCCGGTCGTCGTCGACCATGATCAGCATGCCGTCCCGCTCCACCACCGGCCGCACCGCGGCGTAATAAAGCGGCACGATCGGTATCTGCTCCAGGTGGATGTACTGCCAGATGTCCAGTTCGGTCCAGTTGGAAAGCGGAAAGACGCGGATGCTCTCCCCGGGCTTGACGCGCGTGTTGTAAAGGCTCCACAGTTCCGGGCGCTGGTTCTTGGGGTCCCAGCGGTGGTTGGCGCTGCGGAAGGAGAAGATGCGCTCCTTGGCCCGCGATTTTTCCTCGTCGCGACGGGCACCGCCGAAGGCGGCGTCGAACTTGTAGCGGTCGAGCGCCTGCTTCAGCCCCTCCGTCTTCATGACGTCGGTGTAGAGCGCCGAGCCGTGGGTGAAGGGGGTGACGCCCTTGCTGACCCCTTCCTCGTTGACGTGCACGATGAGGTCGAGGCCGGATTCCTGTGCCATGCGGTCCCGGAACTGGATCATCTCGCGGAATTTCCAGGTGGTGTCCACGTGCAACAGGGGAAAAGGCGCCGGAGCCGGGTAAAAGGCCTTGCGGGCCAGGTGCAGCATGACCGCCGAGTCCTTGCCGATGGAGTAGAGCATCACCGGGTTATCGAATTCGGCCACGACTTCGCGAAGGATGTGGATGCTTTCCGCTTCAAGCTGCTGCAGGTGGGTCAGATTTTTCTTCATAAGATATTCCCATTTCAGACTTTGTGGTCTGGCTGCCCGGTCCGTCCGCCTCCGGGCACCCGCCTGTGATCGTTACCTTCTGTGCAATCCGCACTCCTTGTGCTCCGGGTTCTCCCACCACCAGCGCCCCGCCCGGGCGTCCTCGCCGGGCTGCACCGCCCGGGTGCAGGGTGCGCAGCCGATGGAGCGGTACCCCTCGCTCAACAGGCGGTTCTTCGGCAGGCGGCGCTCATTCACGTAGGCCAGCAGCTGTTCCTCGTGCCAGTCCAGAAGCGGGTTGATCTTGAGGATGCCGCCGTTCAGCTCGTCGAGCTCGATGGCCTTCAGATCCACCCGGGTGACGTTATGTTCCCGGCGCAGCCCGGTCACCCACCCCTGCAACCCCTTCAGTGCCCGCCCCAGCGGCTCCACCTTGCGGATATGACAGCACTCATGGCGGTTTTCCAGCGACTCCCTGAAGGAGAACAGCCCCTTGTCCCGCTCCATCTTTTCCACCTTTTCGTGCCGCGGGAAATACCAGTCTATCGGGATCCGGTACCGCTGCGTGATGGCGTCCGCCACCTCGTAGGTTTCCTCGTTCAGCCTTCCGGTGTCGAGGGCGAAGATGCCGACCTCGAGCCCGAGCTCTTTCACCATGTCGATGATGACAACGTCTTCCAGGGAGAAGGAGCAGGCCAGTTTCACCGGGCCGTGAGCCGATTCCACCCCGATCCGGAGAATGTCCTGCGGGGAGGCGTTCAAAGGTATTTCAGGAACAGGTTTCATCGATAACGTCCTTTCTGGAGCGGTACTGGAACGGGGCATGCCTCGTCGCAACTGTTTTGTTGTGACGTTGATATATAATATACAACTTAAATAGTCAAGAAAAAATTACTTATTGTCACGCGTAGCGGTAAACTTTAACTTTCCAAGATGCCGAGTGCGGGGGTAAGGATAAGATCTGCCATCGAGGGCCATGGTGAGCGAGGCGGGATACGGAACGGAGGGCAGGTAGTGACGGGGACCTTAGCGGTGTTGGCTCAGGAAAGAGTATGACAGGGCAAAGGGATAAATACAGGAAGAATCTCCAGAGAGAAGCTGATTTTTAAGCCGGTGAATCCCGAGGCAGGCAGGAGCTGCCGTTTAAGGCAGGATGTTGACTTCGGTTCCCACCTTGATCTTGCGCGCCAGCGCCAGGCCGTCCCGATTGTTCATCACGAAGCACCCCCCCGTTACCCGCCGCCCCACCCGCTTCGGGTTGTTGTTGCCGTGTATCCGGTAGATCGCACCCTTCCAGGTCTTGTGCGACAGGGAGATCTTGAACGGCCCCATGTAGTTCAACGGGTGACCCGGCGGGACCTTCGCAGGAAGCTCGATGCCGCGCCCGCGGAATACCTGCCTGGAGTAGGGAGTCGGATACCACCAGGGGTCGAAGTAGATGCCGGTCACCTTGCCGCGACCGAGAGGATAGGTGTCAAGCCCCCTGACGGCGGTTCCCACCGGATATTGCGCCACCGGCACCCGCTCGCCGTTGCCGCCGGTCTCGAAAAGGGTGAGCAGCCTGCCGCTGATGCTGATCTCTACATAATAAGGATTTGAAGCGACTTTGTCTGCCGGGGGGCTTTTCGGGTCAGAAGTGAGGGAGGCCGCGCAGAAGAGTGACGGGGGCGAGAAAAGGGAGACCAGAAGTATCACTATCAGGGGCCGCAAGCACATTACCATCTCCTTCCATGCGACAACTCCCCCTAAAGGCCATGCAATGGGACGCAGATTTGCCTGATAAAATCAGATTACGCTTCAGTACCTGTGGTTATCATGCCTTTTCAGGCAAATCTGCGTCCAAGGTTTCGTCTTCTCATGGTACTTCCATACAGTTTATTTCGCCAGTCTTGCCGTGAGGGCCGGCACGAACTGCATGACGTCCGCCACTACCAGCACGTCGGCCACCTCGCCTATGGGCGCGTCCTTGTCCTTGTTGATGGCGACGATGAAGCCCGATTTCTTCATGCCGGCCAGGTGCTGGATCGCCCCGCTGATGCCGCAGGCTACGTAGAGCTTCGGGCTCACAGTCTGGCCGGTGGTGCCGACCTGGTGCCCGTGCTCGATCCAGCCGCTGTCGACGACGGGACGGCTCGCCCCCATCTCGCCGCCCAGGGCCTTGGCGAGCGCGGCTATCACCGGGATGTTTTCCATCTTGCCGATGCCGCGGCCGGCGCTGACGATGACTTCGGCCTTGGCGAGATCGACCCCCTTGGCCTCAGCCGCCTCATAGCCTAAAAAGGTCACTCCCCCTCCCCCTTCCGTTTCCAGCTTTTGCAGTTGCGGAGTGCCTCCCGGCTTCAGTCCCTGGAATGCGCCGCCCTGAAGGGTCAACACGGCGACGGAGGTTGCCGGCTTCACGGTGCGCCGCATCTTCTGGCTGCAGCAGGGAAGCTCGAAGCCACCCTCGACCACCGAGATCACCTCCGAGAGCTGGGCGACCTTCAGGCTGGCGGCGACGCGGGGCGCAAGATCCCAGCCGTAGGAGGAGTGCAGGAAGACCACGTAGTCCGGCTTCTCCCGGTCAACGGCGGCCAGGACCAGTTTCTTGTGCAGATCAGGGTTGTACTCGCCGTACTTCCCGGCGTCCGCGAGGTAAAGGGTCCCGCCATAGGCAGGGAGTTCCCCTTCGCGCCCGACCAGCAGCATGGAGGTCTCGGCTCCCAGTTTCTCGGCAAAGCCGAACAGTTCATAGCTCGAGTCGAGGAGCTTGCCGTCCCTGTATTCACCAACGAGCAGTGCTTTCATGTCATCCCCCCTAGCGTAACACCGCGGTTTTTTCCTTCAGTATGCCGATGAGCCTCTCCGCCTGGTCCGCGACGTCCCCTTCCAGCACGATGCCGGTCCCCTTCTTGGCGGGCGCATAGAAGCTTGCCGTCACCGCCAGCGGCTCCTGGTGCAAGAGATCGGCCACCGGCACGGCGAGGATTTCCTTCTTCTTCGCCTTCATGATATTGGGCAGGGTCGGATAGCGCGGCACGTTGAGACCGAGCTGACAGGTGACCAGGGCCGGCGTCTTGAGCTGCACGATCCCCTTCACGCCCCCTTCCAGCTCCCGCCTGACCGTCACCGCGCCGTCGGCGTACTCGAACTTGACCACCGTGGTCGCGCAGGAGAAGCCGAGTATCTCGGCGATGGCCACGCCGACCTGGGCGGAGCCGCGGTCCTGGGACTGCAGCCCGGTGAAGATCACGTCGAATTGCTGGTCCCTGGCGTATGCCGCGATGATGGAAGCGATCTGGAAGGGGTCCTTGTGCTGCGCCGAGGCATCCTGAACGTGCACGCCGCGGTCGCACCCCATGGCGAGCGCCTTCTTCATCGCCTCGACTACCCGGTCCGGGCCGATGGAGAGAACGGTCAGCTCAGGTTCCCCGCCGAGCTGTTCCTTGAGGCGCACCGCCTGCTCGACGGCGTACTCGTCGTATTCGTTCATCCGGAAGGCGAGATCGCTCTCCGAGAACCAGACACCCGAGCTGTCCGGTCTGAACCTCGATTCCATGTCGGGCACTTGCTTGATGCAAACCAGGATTTTCATGCGAACCTCCGCGGAAGTAGTCTTCATTATAAATAAAAGCAGCGCGCTATAACTATAACCTAAATGATACCGGCGTGTTGAAAAAAACTCAGATCGGGAGGAGGAACGGGATAAAGGCCAGATTTGCGGGGATTATCCGGAGGGATAAAGGCGGATTGAAGGTCAAGACCCTTGCACACGGATCACATCTGATGGTACGGATAAAGGCAGATCCGAAAGGCTTCGGAACCAAGGCTTTCAGGTGTATCCCGAAAATCTTTTGCATCCAATCCGTGGAAATCCGCTCAATCAGATGTGTATCCGCGTTCAAGGGTTTGCGGTTTGTTTGGTATCCGTTTTTATCCTTTCAGCCTAACAGCAGCTTGGAGATGACTACCCGCTGGACCTCGTTGGTCCCTTCGTAGATCTCGGTGATCTTGGCGTCACGAAACATCCGCTCGACTTCATAATCGCTGATGTAACCGTAACCGCCATGGATCTGAAGGGCCTCCTTGGTGACGTAGGTGGCTGCCTCTGAGGCGATCATCTTGCACAGGGCGGACTCCAGCACGTAACTCTTGCCGGCATCCTTGAGACAGGCGGCCTTGTAGGTCATGAGCTTGGCGGTCTCGATCTTCGCGTACATGTCGGCCAGCTTGAACTGGATCGACTGCAGGTCGCAGATCGGCGCGCCGAACTGCTTGCGCACCTTGGAATACGCCAGGGCGCGCTCAAAGGCTCCCTCTGCTATGCCCAGCGCCTGGGAGGCGATGCCGATCCGGCCGCCGTTCAGGGTGTCCATGGCGATCCTGAACCCCTGCCCTTCTTGCCCGAGCAGGTTCTCGGCCGGGACGCGCAGCTGGTCGAAGGCAAAGGCGGTGGTGTAGCTGCCGCGGATCCCCATCTTCTTCTCGTTTCTCAGGATCTCGACGCCGGGCGTCTGGAGATCGACGATGAAGGCGGAGATCCCCTTGTGCTTCAGGCTCTTGTCGGAGGTGGCGAAAAGGACTCCGGTGCCCCGGTAGCCGCCGTTGGTGATGAAGATCTTGGAGCCGCTTATCACGTATGCGTCGCCTTCTTTGGTAAAGGAGGTGGTGATCGCCCCGGCGTCGCTGCCGGCATCGGGCTCTGTCAGCAGGAAGCAGCCGATGGTCTGGCCGCTGTTTAACGCCGGAAGCCACCTGCGCTTTTGCGCTTCGGTTCCGAAGCTGTAGATCGGACCGCTGCAAAGAGAGGTGTGGGCCGAGATCAGGACTCCGCTGGAGCCGCACGCCTTGGAGACCTCCTCGACGACGATGGCGTATGAGAGGATGTCGAGCCCGCCGCCGCCGTACTCCTCGGGGAGGTAGCTGCCGAAAAGGCCCATAGCGCCCATCTTGGCGACGAGCGCGTCCGGTATCATGTGCTCCTCGTCGATCTGCCTGGCGATCGGCTTGATCTCCTTCTCGACGAAATCACGGACGCTGTCGCGCAAAACCTTGTGGTCCTGACTGAGTTCGAAATCCATCGTCGCACTCCTTCTGTTTCATAGCGTCAAGCCAACATCAAAAGCCTGACACGGATTGGGCGGATAGCAGGGATAAAAACAGCATCGGCAAGGCATGTGGTTAAACGGCTACTCTCCGGTAAAATTTGCCGTCCGTTTCTCTACAAAGGCGGCCATCCCTTCACGCTGGTCCTTGGTGGCGAAGAGCACGCCGAACAGGGATGCCTCGTAACGGAAGCCGTCCTCCTTGGTCATGTTGAGCCCGTTGGCTATGGCGTCCTTCGCGTAGCCTACGCCGAGAAGCCCTGTCCTTTTTAGGGCCGCGGCGGTCTCCAGCGCCTTTGGCAGCAGCGCCTCGGTCGGGAACAGCTCGTTGACGATCCCCCAGGCAAGCCCCTTCTCGGCGCTGATCACGCGCCCGGTGAAGATCATCTCTTTGGCACGGCCGGGGCCGATCAGACGCGAGAGGTTCTGGGTACCGCCGAAGCCGGGCATGATGCCGAGGGTCACCTCCGGAAAGCCTAGCTTCGCCTTTTCCGAGGCGTAGATGAAGTCGCAGGCGAGGGCCAGTTCCAACCCGCCCCCCAGCGCGTAGCCGTTCACCGCAGCGATGACCGGCTTTTTCATCTTCTCGAGCGCCAGCATGACCCGCTGTCCCTTGAGGGCAAACCGGTGTCCCTCGAACGCGTCCATGGCCGCCATCTCCTTGATGTCGGCCCCGGCGACGAATGCCTTTTCTCCCGCGCCGGTGATCACGACGACCTTCACATCGCCATCCTGCTCCAACTGATGGAAGGCGCATTCCAGTTCGGTAAGCAGCTCGCCGTTCAGGGCGTTCAGACTCTGGGGACGGTTCACGGTGAGCGTGGCGGTCCCTTCGGATTTTTCCAGCAAAAGGCTCTTGAATTCCATGATGCAATCCCTCCCAGGCAAAAACGTGATCACACACACTTCTTTGCCACAAAAATGCACAAAACGCACAAAAAAAGTTCCAATCCAATGAACTTGTGACACAGAAGTCGGGCCAATGATTATGCGCACCTGCCCGACATGCGGCAGCGGCGCGACTTGCCAATGCCTTCTTTTTTTTGTGTTTTATGCGCCTTTTTGTGGCGAACAGCCTTGCTAATAGACGAAGAAGCCGCGGCCGGTCTTGCGCCCCAGATCGCCTGCGTTCACCATCTTCACCAGCAGCGGACAGGGACGGTATTTCGTGTCCTTGAACCCGTCGAAGAGGACGTTCGCGATGGCGAGCACCGTGTCAAGCCCGATGAAATCGGCCAGCGCCAGGGGACCCATAGGCTGGTTGGTGCCAAGCCTCATGCCGCGGTCGATGTCCTGCGCACTCGCCACCCCCTCGTAAAGGGCAAATATCGCCTCGTTGATCATGGGGATCAGCACACGGTTTACGATGAAACCGGGATAGTCCTGGGAGACGGCCACTTCCTTGTCCAGTTCCGCCACCAGGGCCCTCGTCGTGTCGAAGGTCTCCTGGCTCGTGGCATGGCCGCGGATCACCTCCACCAGCTTCATAACGGGCACCGGGTTCATGAAGTGCATGCCGATCACCTTGTCCGGCCTCTTGGTGACCGAGGCGATTTTCGTGATGGATATGGACGAGGTGTTGCTGGCGAAGATGGCCGAAGGCTGAAGCAGGCCGTCGAGCTTGCCGAAGATATCCAGTTTCAGGGGCTCGTTCTCGGTGACCGCCTCGATGCAGAAGTCGCTGCCGACCAGCCCCGCCATGTCGCGGACCGTGGTGATGCGGGCCATGGTTTCCGCGATGGCGCTCTGCGGTATGGCGCCCTTTCTGGCCTGGCGTTCCAGGTTCTGCTTGATGAGAGCCATTGACTTGTTCAGTTGGGAAAGTGCCGTGTCAAACAATACGACGTGGTAGCCGTGCAAGGCAAAGACATGGGCGATGCCGCTTCCCATCTGCCCCGCTCCCAGCACTCCGATTTCGTTGATCATAGGGGAACCTCCGAAAAAGCATTTGGCCACAAAAAGGCACAAAAGACACGAAAAACAATCAAGAACTTGAACCACGAAAAGGCCTTAAGCATATGAGAGGTCGGACGGCTTCATTTTTGTGCATTTTGTGCCTTTTTGTGGCAGAGAACATCTTTCAGCACCTCTCGAAGATGACGGCCACCGCTTCTCCACCGCCGATGCAGAGGGTGGCCAGCCCGTAGCGAGACTGACGTCTCCTGAGCTCCCTCACGAGGGTGGCCGCAAGCCTGCCGCCGCTTGCGCCGATCGGGTGCCCAAGGGCACAGGCGCCACCGTTCACGTTCACCTTTTCCAGCGGAAGCTTCAGCCTCTTGATGGCCAAAAGCGCCACGGAGGCGAAGGCTTCGTTGATCTCGAAAAGGTCGATCTGGTCCGGCGCGATGCCCGCCCTTTCGCAGACCTTCTCGATGGCGCAGACGGGGGCTTCGGGGAACTGGTCGGGATGCAGGCTCGAGGTGGCGTAGGCCACCAGGCGCGCCTTCGGGGACAGCCGGTGCCGCTTCATCGCCTCGGCGTCGGCCAAAAGGCAGAGCGCCGCACCGTCGCTGATGGTGGAGGCGTTGCCCGCTGTGATGGTCCCCTGCTTGCCGAAGGCGGGACGCAGTTCGGAGAACCTGCTGCTGTCCCCCCTGAACGGCTCCTCGTCGCGCTCGACCGTCTCGTCACCCTTGCGCCCCTTCTGCACCACCGGGACGATCTCCTCGGCGAAGATGCCGCCGGACACCGCCTTCTGGGCAAGCTGGTAGGAGCGCTGCGCATAGGCGTCCTGCTCCTCCCTGGAAATCTCCCAGCGCCTGGCGCTGTCGTCGCCGATCTCGCCCATCAGCCGCCCGGAATAGGGATCCTGGAGGCCGTCGTAAATGAGGAGGTCCAGCAACTCGCCGTGCCCGAGCCGGTAGCCACCCCGCCCTTTCTTCAGGATATAAGGCGCCTGGGACATGCTTTCCATGCCGCCTGCGATGACCAGTCCCGAATTGCCCAGCCGGATACTGTCGGCGCCGAGCATGATCGACTTCAGTCCGCTGCCGCAGACCTTGTTGATGGTCATGGCGTGGACCTGATCCGGGATACCGGCGGCGCGCATGGCCTGGCGGGCCGGCGCCTGGCCGCAGCCACCGGAAAGCACCTGACCGACGATCACCTCATCTATTGCTTCAGGGGGGAGGGAGCAATACTGCAGCAGCGCACGCATCACGGCGGCTGCAAGCTGCGGCGCGGATTGATCGGCAAGCGCTCCCGAGAAGGTACCAAAAGGCGTTCTCAGAGCCTCAACGACAAAGACGTCTTTCATATCTGAGCGCCTCCTTGAGAGGGAACTTTCTGCTAGGATATATGACGGTTTACGTGCATGTCAAACATTATCAAAACATGCTTTTATTTACGGCGAGGATGAACGGGGTCCGGGGGATCGGGAAGGGATGACTTGAGAGGTCAATAGCTGTAGCAGAAAGGAGGTTATCAGGGTGGCTCTTTCGCCAGGTTCAGTAGATCGTGTCCGGATCCTCCAAGGACTGCTCCTCGCGCTCCAGGGTCGGGCAGCCGTTTTTAAGTCTCCCCTCCAGTTCGGAAAGCTGTTCGGTAAGCTGCCGGAACAGTATGTTCTTCTCCGATATGTCTTGGGTGGTGTCGAGCTTTGCCAGGAATCGCAGGTACTTGGCATAGGCCTCGTCGAATGTCTTGTCCATGGTACATCCTCCCATCGCACGATAGACGGCATCGCGCCATTGGATATGTGTACCGTCAAATTAGAACATTTTCAAGTTATTTTTATTATAAGCACGTATACATTTTCACGAGAGAGCCTCTGCGCCGGCCGATTGCGCCGCAGCGGCCCCGGACCGATCGATCCCATCCTGTGAGAACGTCGGGCGCATGCTTGTTCGCCCCTACACAAAGTACTCCCCTGCCGGGCGCACATCAAAAAAAAAGGCCGTTGCAAAGAGCCGCAACGGCCTTTTTGGATACTACCGGTCAATTCATGCGCCTCGGGAAGCAACGTCCCGCCGCTATCCCGGGATGGCCATGGTCTCCACCCTGTTGCGCCCGGTCTGCTTGGCACGGTACAGCGCCTCGTCCGCCTGCCGGAACAGGGAATCGATACTGTCGATGTTGGGAGACGGGTAAGTGGCGACCCCCGCGCTGACCGTCACGGTCAGATCCTCCATGGGTGGCGGAAAGACGAATTCCAGCACCGACTCCCGCAGGCGCTCGGCAACCATCACCCCACCAGCCAGAGAGGTGCCCGGGATGACGAGCACGAACTCTTCTCCCCCGTAGCGCGCGGCACTGTCGTAGGCGCGCAGCTGTCGCTGAGCCAGGGATGCTACGGCTGCCAATACGATGTCGCCGTTTTGGTGGCCGTAGGTGTCGTTCACTTTTTTGAAGTAGTCGATATCGACGATGATGAGGGAGAGGTATTCGTTGTTGCGGCGTGCCCGGAAAAACTCGCCGTCCAGAATCTCGGCCAGGTAGCGCCTGTTGAAGAGGTTGGTGAGGTGGTCGATGTTGGTGAGTCTCTTCAGCAGTTCGTTGGCTTTTTTCAGCTCGTCCTGCAGGGACTTGATCTTCAACTGCACCTTGACCCGCGCCACCAGTTCCCCGGCATCAAAGGGCTTGGTCAGGTAGTCGCTGGCGCCCTGCTCCAGTCCCTTGATCTTGGAATTGAAGTCCATCATGCCGGTCAACATGATGATCGGCACGCCCTGCAGCTCGGGACGGGACTCGACCAGCTGCAGGAACTTGAAACCGTCCATGCGCGGCATGTCGACGTCGCAGATGACCAGGTCGGCCTTGGAGTCGATCAGCGTCTTGAACCCTTCGAGACCGTCCTTGGCCTCCTTGTAGCTATCAAAGAGACTCACTTCACTCAGTGTGCGTACCACCTGCTCGCGGATGGCAGGCGAGTCATCAATCACAAGCACACAGGTGGACATGAAAAAATCTCCCAGCGAAGTATGGTGCGGACACGCGGCCGATGCGTGGTCGTCTGCGGTTCGTCACGCATCCTATCGGCGTTCAGTGAGGTGTCTGCAGCAAAGCTCTTCCAGTTCAAATCCTACAGCCATCGCAATCCGCACTCTTATTGTAGCCGTCGGTTGGGAGTCACTGTTTACGGAGAGGCCTGATAAATACGTAGATTATTAGCAGAAATGGAAACGAGGAAAATGCTGCTTCCAGATTGCCTGCAAAAAGCTGCCAAGTGCCAAAGCTGATCACGGATAGGGCAAATAAAATCATGAAGATTGCTGCAGGTCTATTCATAGGGGGATAATAACCAATATTAACGTAAGTTGTCCAGAGATTTAATAAAACGGAACAGTGTATGTGCCCGGGGTAATACGCACAGTGAATGCGGTTGTTTAGTCGGTACTTAGCTAGGGGGTATTCCAATCCCAGCTGAACTTCAGTTCATCCTCGGCGATGAACAACTCGCAGAAGGTTTTCTTGAAGGCGGCCTGGTTCGCGGCGCTGTCGAACTCCTCCTGCACCGCCGTTTCGATCTGGGCATCGGACAGGTCAAGCTTCTTTTCAAAGGCACCCTCGATGAGACCCGGCGTCCAACCGGATGCCTTCAACTCTTTCTTGAACAACGCGACATGGATACTGTTGTTGGTGCCGTAATCGACCAATAAGAGCACGTTCTTGGGCATCGCCGTACCTCCGTCAACTTTTGTGGAATGACAAGCCGGCTTTGCGCGGCTGCGCGGACTCATCTAGATTACCACAAAAGTTTCCGGTCGGACTCGAACTGCATCAGTTTGCCGGTCAGCGGATCCTGGAATTTCACCGACTTGGCGATGAGTTGCAAAGGGGCGTCGAAAGCATCCGGCTGCTCAGGCTGCAGGCCGGGATAAAGCCGGTCGTTGAGTATCCCGAATCCGAGGCCGCTCATATGGAGCCGCAGCTGATGCGTCTTTCCGGTCACGGGCTGCAGGACGAAGCGCGCACTCCCTTCCCTGGTTTCCACCAGTTCGATGCGCGAGCGGGCGTTCGCCGGGCCGGCTGCCGTCTTCATCCTGAACCAGGGTTCGCCCGGGACAATCCTGTTTTCCACCAGCCATGGTCCCTTTTCCGCAGCGCCGCCAGCGGCCGAGATCGCCTGGTAGGTTTTCTCGACCGTGCCGGTCCTGAACATTTCGCAGTACTGGACCCGGGTTTTCCTGTTTGCGGAAAAAAGAACGATACCGGCGGTCTCCCGGTCGATCCTGTGCATCGGAACAAGGTCGTCGTTGCCGGTCCTTTTTCGCAGTCGATGCAGCAGGCACTCGTCGACATAGCGTCCGCCGGGGGTCACCGGCAGGAAATGGGGCTTGCATGAGACGATGAACTCCCGGTTTTGAAACAGTATCTGCTCGGCGAACGGGATGACCGGTTCCTCTGCCACTTCCCGGAAATAGAAGATCCTTTTCTGAGGCGCGTATGCCGAGGCGGCCGTTATGGGAGAACCATCCTCGCCCAGCACCTTTCCCTCGGCGATGCGCCGCTCCCAGCAGCCGCGCTCGATCTGGGGGAACCTCTGCGAGAGGAAATCGAGCACCGAAGGGTACGGCTTCTCGAGCTTGGGCATGGTAACCGTGGCCGGATATTGGGAGAGCGCCATCTGGGGGGTCCTTGGATAAACCGGGAAGATGTGGGAAAACCATTCATGAGTAAAGCAAACTGGGCGGGGAAAGACAATGAAAACATTTTTGCCGTGGCCGACGGTTCGCACAAAAAAAGGGGGCAACCCGTCGGTTACCCCCATCTAAACGGCCGGCAGAAGGGCCGATCACAGCGAGATAGCAGGTCAGACGAAGACGATGCCATCTGGAATATCGGTGATCTTTTCGCCTCCCTGCTCGCTGACGGCAAAGGTGTTTTCAATCCCTATCACCCCTTCCCCGGCAATGACGAACTTGGGTTCGATGGCTATGGTCTGTCCTGCCTGTAGGGGGACCTTGAATCCCTGTGCGATGACGGGGTACTCGTCGAGTTCGAGCCCGACGCCGTGACCGACGAACCGGGCGTTCTCACCCGGCGCTCCCATGAAGTAACTGCCAAGGCCGGCCTCTTGCGCCATCGCCGCTGCGCCCAGGAAAAGCTCCTCGCAAATGGCGCCCGGCTTCAGTCTCGCGGCCAGATACGACTGGATGGCAAGCGAGGCCTGGAAGGCGTGCATGAGCCGGTCCGAGAGCTCCCCTACGGCGTAGATGCGCGTCATGTCGACGATGTAACCGTCGAAAACGCCGGTGTAATCCAGCAATACCGGCGAGTTGGCGGCGATTGGCGCCAGCGAGGCGCCATGGGGCGAGGCATTGGAGAGCCCGCAGCCGGTGACGGCTCCGTCAAAGAATCCCGGCACCTCGGCACTCGCGCCGGAGAGGGCCAACCCCATGAAGAGTTCCTGGTTGAAGGCGCGCATCCTTACGTACCCCTCGCCGCCGGCCTTGCGCAACCGGCACTCGAACTCCGCCGCCAGGTCGAGCTCCCTCATGCCGGCCTTGAGGAACTCGGGGACCTGGAGAAAAACCGAACCGGTCTTCCTGCCGCTCTCCCGCATCCGCTCCAGTTCCCAAGTCGACTTCACGGAACGAATCTCCCGATTGACGGGGGATATGTCGACGAACTCGCAGCCGGGGAGAAATTTGGCGTAGAAGTAGTATTGCTGCATCGGGAGCACGTCGAAAGTAAGTCCCACCTGCTTCACGCCGGCGCCAAGCAGCTGGGCCAACTCCTTGCTGGACGGGAAGGGACGTATGTCGGCGATGTTCGCCTCCCCCCTGGCGCGCGACAGGCTCTTGCGAACCAAAAGGATCGGCTCACCCGAAGCGGGTATGTAGAGCAGCGAGTTTTGCCGGGTCCCGGCGAAGTAGTATATGTCGATGGGATGGATGAACAGCGCCGCATCGATCTCCCTGGCCTGCAGTTGCGCCTGCAGCCGCGCGACGCGGCCCTGCGACTCCGCTTTCTCTAACACGGCGCCCCCCAGTTCTCGAAGAAGGCGATCTGTGACAGTTCCTTGCGCGGGCGTGGCTTAGGCTCCTGGTCAGGGTAACCCAAGGGGGTCATTCCGATGACTCGGATGTCGGCCGGAATGCCGAGCGCAGCCTTGACGGTCGCCTCGTCGTACCACCCCATCCAGCAGGTGCCCAGGCCAAGCCCGTGAGCGGCCAGGCAGAGGTGCTCGAAGGCGATCGCCGTGTCGCCGATGAAGTACTCCATGCCGTTCTCGATCCCCGACTCCGCGGGATCGGCGCAAACCACGATGACACACGGTGCCATGGCAATGGCCTTTTTGCCGGGATTGTCATCCGGGAAGGCCTGCAGCAGGCTTGCCCTCCGTTCAGGATCGACCAGCACCAGAAAGCGCCAGCACTGCAAATTCTTCCAGGACGGTGCCAGCCTCGCAGCATTAAGCACCTGTTCTATTTTTTCCCGCTCAACAGGATCGCTCTTATACTTACGGATACTGCGGCGGTCGCTAATCACCTTGAAAATGTCCATCAGAGTACTCTCCTCGATATAGTAGCTTCCATCAATACACTAAAAACATTGTTTTGTAAATCTCACAGAATGCGCGGCTGCGGCGCTGGGGCAGGATGCACTCCGCCTCTCCAACCCAACCCGGCAGGATCGCGCCGACCGTTTCACGAGGGAAAGCCATTGACAGCATCCACGCCATGATCTAGATTGAGCGGTAATTCGACGTAAGGGAAAACAAATGGACGACATCAAGGCAGGTGTAGAAATTACTCCGATCGGGGACCTGGCGATAGCGCTCGGGCTTACGACCCGGACCATCCGGTACTGGGAAGAAGTAGGCATCCTCGAAAGCGTTCAGAGAAGCGACGGTGCCACGCGGGGGTTCACCCCATATTACGTGCGCCGCATCAAGTTCATCATCAAGCTGAAGGAACTGGGTCTCACCATAAAGGAGATGCAGGATCTTTATGCGGCCTACGGCGAGGCCAAGCAGACCGAGCGCATGGTGCCCCGCCTGGTCGAGATCCTCGACGAACACATCGAGAAGATCGACGAGAAGATGTCCAAGCTCGCGTCACTGAGAAACGACATCGTCTCATACCGGCGGCAAATGGAGACCAAGTTCGGCAGCAGCCTGCGCCGCCCGTAGCACCCCGACCCAGCGAGTGCATCGACCTACCAGGGCAACAGCCCATGGAAATCCCGCCGACATCACCCCAGCCCCCCTTCCCAAAGGGAGCGCACCAGCACCGCTGTCACCCCTCCTCCCTTAGCATTTGTCGGCGGCGCTGCAAACGTGCTATAAATGCCGCATGGAATTCATCGTAGACCTCCATATTCACTCCCGCTATTCGCGTGCCACCAGCCGGGACCTCACACCGGAAACGCTCTGGAAGTGGGGACAGCTCAAGGGGATCCGCGTCCTGGGGACGGGCGACTGCACCCACCCGGAGTGGCTTGGCGAGTTGGAGCAGAAGCTGGCCCCGACAGAGTGCGGCCTCTTCTGCCTGCGCGAAGAGCTGCAGCAGGCGGCGATCCCGGCTTCCTGCCGTGCGGAGCTATCGTTTCTGCTGTCCGGCGAGATCAGCTGCATCTATAGGAAGGGGGGGCGCACCAGGAAGGTGCACTGCCTGGTGTACCTGCCGGACTTCGCCGCGGCACGCAGGCTGAACGCGTCCCTCGCGCGCATAGGCAACATAGCCTCCGACGGCCGGCCCATACTGAAGCTGGATGCCAAGCAACTGCTGCAGATGGTTTTGGATGCCTCGCCCGATGCCATGCTGATTCCCGCCCACGCCTGGACACCGCACTTCTCCGTATTCGGCGCGGCCTCCGGGTTCGACTCGCTCTCGGAATGCTTCGACGATCTCACGCCCGAGATCCGCGCCATCGAGACGGGACTCTCCTCCGATCCGGCCATGAACTGGCGCCTGTCCGCCTTGGACGGCATCACGCTCGTCTCCAACTCGGACGCGCACTCCGCCGCGAAACTTGGACGCGAAGCGACGGTATTCGACACAGAGCTCTCCTATCGCGGCATTTTCTCCGGGATCGCCAGCGGTCGGGGCGTAGCCTCCACCATCGAGTTCTTCCCAGAGCAGGGCAAGTACCACGCCGACGGCCACAGGGGATGCGGGGTCAGGCTCTCGCCGGCCGAGACCGTGGCGAACGGCCAGCGCTGCCCGGCGTGCGGTGCCAAGGTGACGGTTGGGGTGCTGCACAGGGTGGAACTGCTTTCGGATCGGGCGCAGGGAGCGAGACCGGCAGGTGCTCCCCCCTTTCGATCCGTGATTCCACTATTGGATCTGATCGGGGGGGCGCTCAGGGTGGGCACCGGGACGAAGCGGGCGCAGGCCATGTACTTCGACCTGCTGCATCAGCTCGGCAACGAGTTCAAGGTCCTTTTGGAGGCGCCGCTCGATGCTGTCGGCAAGGCCTCGTCGGCTACGCTTGCTCGCGGGATCGGCGACATGCGGGGAGGTGCAGTGGAGATCGATCCGGGCTACGACGGCCGTTTCGGGACGGTTTCGGTAAAATCTGATTAAAAGAAAAGCCTTGACCGCGGATGACGCGCTTCCCGCGCCAGGCCGCCGCAGCCTAGGCTGCGGCGGCGCAGGTGACCCGAAGCCCTTCAGGGCGCGCAGGCGCATGCAGAGCTTTCGGCGTTGTCTCTATCCGTTTCTATCGGTTACTTCAGCAGTTCGTCGAACCTTTTGGCGTCGCCCCCCACCACCTGCTGATCGTTGATGAAGAAGGTCGGCGTCCCCTGAATCCCCACCTTTCTCGCCATGGCGAGGTGCTCCTGCGCCAGTGCCTTTATGGCGTCGCTGGCAGGCTTTGCCGAAGCCGGAATCTCTTGCCCCAGCATCATGGCATCGTACGCCTCGGCCTTGTTCTGCGCGCCGAGGATGTACTCGACCTTGGTGATAGCCGCCGGGTGGGCCAGGGGCGCGAAGAAGACGTACCTGGTCACGTCGGTCCTCTTGGTAAAATACTCCGACGCCTTCCTGCAGTACGGGCAATCGGGATCGGTGAACTCGATGACGACCTTCTTCCCGTCTCCGACCTTCACCGCCTTATCGAGGGGGAGCGACTTGACGACCTTCAATGCCAATACGCCCCTGCGCTCGGCGGTCCGGCTCTTCAAATCCTTGCCGATGATCTCTCCGGTCACGATCAGGTCCTTCTCGGGATAGTAATAGAAGATGTTCTGGCCCGCCACCACCTCGTAGAGACCCGGTATCTCACTGGCAGTGATGGTGTCGAAGTTGACTTGGGGAAAGGCCGCACGCAACGCGGCCTCGGGCTTGACAGCATCGGCGGCTGCGGACGACACCCCCGACAGACAGAGCAGGAGCGCTCCGGAGCAAAGACTTGCAGCAAAACCCTTTTTAAAGGACATAACATGCCTCCGTTGATTTGATTCAGCCCGAGCGGGCTGGCAGACGATAATTTAACATACATTGCCAAACAATGGTGTGACGATCTTGAGCCGGCAGGCGGTCCCCACCGAGCCGGCATCAGTAAATTTCTTTGAAACAGGCAGGCTGCAGGGCCGGCGGCGTCATACTGCATCCAGCGCATCGAATGCGGCTGCGGCGGCCCCCATGATCCCGGCGTCGTCGCCCAACTCCCCCTGTACGATGCGCACACGGGCTGCGGGGATGGCGAAGGCGCGGACGCCGATCTCCCGGCGCATCGGGGCCGCAAGCAGCTCGAAGCTTCCGGCAACCCCTCCGCCCAAGACGATCGCCTCAAGGTTCAGGAGGTTCAGGACACCCGCGGCAGCGATGCCCAGGTAGCGTCCGGCCTGCTCGAAGATACGGGCCGATGCGGCATCCCCCTGCAGGGCGCGCGCTGCGACGGCCGCGGCATCGCCCCCCTCCCCCTCGCGAACCGTCCCGGCGGCGCAGGCCGTGATCGCCGTGGCGGAGGCGTACTTTTCAAGGCAGCCACGGTTGCCGCAACCGCAGGGACGCCCCTCGGGCTCGACGGTGATGTGGCCGAATTCGCCGGCCGAGCCGTCGATGCCGGTCCAGAGCCTGCCGTCCAGGATCAGCCCGGCACCGACTCCGGTGCCGATGGTCAGCATGAGCGAGGACCGGTACGGCCTGGCCGCTCCGAAGCGCTGCTCCCCGATGGCGCTGGCATTGGCGTCGTTCAGCGCCAAGGCCGGCAGTCCGACGCCTTCCGTGACCGCCTGCGCCAGATTGAGCCCCTGCAGCGGCACGAGGTTGACGCTGGAGCGGATCACCCCCTGCGCGGTTATCAATCCCGGCACACCGAGCCCCACTGCGGCCACCCGCACCCCGTCCGCCTCGGCCTGCTCCTTCAGCCGGCTCAGGGATAAAAGCAGCCGCGACAGGAACGAAGGGCAGCCGGCGGCGACACGGGTTGGCTGGCTCACCCGCCTGAGCACTACCCCACTGCCGCTCACCAGGGCGCAGCGGAGGTTGGTCCCCCCCACGTCGACTCCGATGCAGACGCTCTCCATCAGGGCGCCTCCCCGCATGCCGCGAACAGGGGGAACAGCCGGTCGTAGGTGGCGAGGAGCGCCTCGGGAAGCACCCTGACATCGGCTAGCACCGACATGAAGTTGCTGTCTCCGTTCCAGCGCGGCACCACATGCATATGCAGGTGGTCCTCGACACCGGCGCCCGCCGCCTTGCCAAGGTTGACGCCGATGTTGAAGCCGTCCGGCGTGCCGGCGCGGATCAGGACGTCACGGCAAAGGGCGACGGCCCTGAAAAGCTCAAGCGCCTCGGCGTCGGACAGCAGGTCGAGGTCCGCCAGGTGGCGGTGCGGCGCCACCATCAGGTGGCCGTTGGAATAGGGATAGCGGTTCAGCATGATGCGCACCAGGGGGGTGCGTCGCAGGATGAGCAGGTCCCTGTCGCTCCCCTGCCGGCAGAAGATGCAGTCGTCCTGCTTTGGTTGGTTCAAGTACTCCATCCTCCAAGGCGCCCAGAGCCTTTCCATAGCCACCTCCCGACGGTCCGGGCCGAAACGGCGCCTCTTTCGGACCAAGCAGAGCGAATTATCAACCAAATTTGCCCAATTTACAACCGTCGCCTTCCATTAATTTTAAAACAGCTGTTCTATTTTTTTCGAAAATCCTTGACATAGCGTATACAATAGGTTTATTAATCCGTTAGCGCTCATCCTCGGACCCCTTTCATAGGCAGTAACGGTTGACAAGCTCAAAGACCTGTTCTATTTTTTAAGATCTTCTCCTTATCCGACAGTCTAAAAAAGCTCTTCAGCCCTCCTTGCCTAAGGAGGGCTGAATATTAGCACACCCTAATCTACAGGAGGTAGCAATGACGAAGAAAATGGATGCACTCGAGTATCACTCAACCGGCCGTAAAGGGAAGATCGAAGTAATTTCTTCCAAGCCGTGCCTTACTTCCCGCGACCTGTCACTTGCCTACACCCCTGGCGTTGCTGAACCTTGTCTCGAAATAGAGAAAAATCCCGAGGACGCCTACAAATACACCGCCAAGGGGAACCTGGTCGCCGTGGTGTCCAACGGCACCGCAGTCCTTGGTCTGGGCAATATCGGCGCCATCGCCGGCAAGCCGGTCATGGAAGGCAAGGGGGTGCTCTTCAAGCGCTTTGCCGACGTGGACGTCTTCGACCTCGAGGTGAATACGGAGAACCCTGACGACATCATCAAGGTGGTCCAGCTGCTGGAGCCGACCTTCGGCGGCATCAACCTCGAGGACATCAAGGCACCGGAGTGCTTCTACATCGAGGAGACGCTCAAGAAGACCATGAACATCCCGGTGTTCCACGACGACCAGCACGGCACGGCGATCATCTCTTCGGCCGCCCTGATCAACGCGCTCATGCTGGTGAACAAGAAGATCGAGAACATCCGCATGGTGGTGAACGGCGCCGGCGCGGCGGGGGTCGCCTGTGCCAACCTCGCCATCTCCCTGGGCGCCCAGCAGAAGAACGTTTTCATGTGCGACACCAAAGGAGTGATCTTCAAGGGGCGCACCGAAGGGATGAACCCCTACAAGGAGCGCCTCGCCGTTGAAACGGAGTTACGCACCCTCGAGGAGGCGATGCAGGGCGCGGACGTGTTCATCGGCGTCTCCGCCAAGGGTGCCGTGACGCAGCAGATGGTGCGCGACATGGCGAAAGACCCGATCATCATGGCCATGGCCAACCCCGACCCGGAGATCACCCCGGAAGAGGCGCTCTCGGTCAGAAGCGACGTGATCATGGCGACAGGGCGCTCCGACTATCCGAACCAGGTGAACAACGTGCTCGGCTTCCCGTTCATCTTCCGCGGTGCGCTCGACGTGCGCGCCAGCACCATCAACGAGGAGATGAAGAAGGCTGCCGTCATGGCGCTGGCGGAACTGGCCCGGGAGGACTGCCCGGATTCCGTGTGCCGCGCCTATGGCAACGAGAAGTTCTCCTTCGGCCGCAACTACATCATCCCGAAGCCGTTCGATCCCAGGGCCCTGCTGCGGGTGGCGCCCGCCGTCGCCAAGGCCGCCATGGACTCCGGCGTGGCGCGCATGCCGCTCGATGACATGGACAAGTACACCGAGTCGCTGGAGGCGCTGCAGGGCAAGGCCAAAGAGACCATGAGGCTGATCATCAACAAGGCCAAGTGCGACCCCAAGAAGATCGTCTTTCCGGAAGGGGACAACGAGAAGATACTCAAGGCCGCCCACGCCCTGATCGAGGAGGGGATCGCCCAGCCGATCCTGATCGGCAGCAAGAAAAAGGTCCTGGAAAAGATCGCGGAACTCGGCATGGATCTGAACGTGACCATCATCGACCCGGAGGATTCCGAGCTGACCGAGGGTTACGCCCAGGAACTGTACCGTCTGCGCCAGCGCAAGGGGGTCACCCTCTCCGAGGCGCGCCGCATCGTGCGCCGCAAGTCGAGAAACCACTTCGGCTCCATGATGGTGCACATGGGGGACGCGGACACGCTGCTCTCCGGCATCGATGCCCACTACCCCGAAACCATCAGGCCCGCCCTCGAGGTGATCGGCAAGCAGCCGCAGCTGTCCGGCGTGCACGGCATGTACATGATGATCTTCAAGAAGGGGATCTACTTCCTGGCCGACACCACGGTCGACATCGACCCCACCGCTGAGGAACTGGCCGAAACGGCCATACTGGCCGCCGAGAAGGTAAGGCTTCTGGACATCGAGCCGCGCATCGCCATGCTCTCCTTCGCCAACTTCGGCTCCGTCAACAACCCGCTGGCCATCAAGGTGAAAAAGGCTGTGGAAATCGTGAAACAGAAGGCGCCCGATCTCGAGATCGACGGGGAGATGCAGGCGGACACCGCGGTAACGCCGGACCTTTTGGCCAACTACCCGTTCTCTTCGCTGACCGGTCCCGCCAACATCCTGATCTTCCCGGACCTGAACTCGGGGAACATCTGCTACAAGCTCCTGCACCGTCTGGGAGGCGCCGAGGCGATCGGACCGATCCTGATGGGGATGAAAAAGCCGGTCCACGTGCTGCAGCGCGGCGACGACGTCTCCAACATCGTCAACATGGCGGCGATCGCCGTGGTGGACGCGCAGAGCGTGTAGTTCGGACAGGGGGCGCATGATGATTATCCCCTGCAACAGGAAAAGGGACCCGGCATACCGGGTCCCTTTTTTCGTCATACCGCATCGCCTCTGCAAACCTCCCCTTTAAGAGGGGGAAGTTTTCTTGCCGGACCTGGATTAAACCCTCCTGCAGGGTTGGATCAGCCTCCCTCTTTTCGTTGTCATTTTGACCGGTAATTTGTTATAAATGACAGTCACGAACTCGGCACCGACACTGCCAGACAGATAGAAGGACGGTCATATCCAATGGAAGAAGCGTTGCAACCGCTCGAAGCCGATCCGCAGACGAGATCGACCAGATACTTTGCTCTGGGCATCGCCGCCTCCGTTATTTTGCACCTCGTCTGCACCGTGGTCCTGCTAGGCCTGCCCCAAGGCCCGGCAACCGGTCCATCCGTCACCTACGTCGATCTCGGCATGACGCAGCATCCCGCACCCATGACACCCCCACAAAAAGAAGCGGCTCCGGAACCGGTGGCACCGGCACAGGAACTGCCGCCCGCTCAGGAGACGCCGCTTGCCCCGGAACCCGCTCCGCAGCAGGCGGCGACGACCCAGGAACAGCCTGCCGCCGCCCCGGACACGGCGGTCGCGCAGCAGCTATCGCACACCACGCTGGGACTCGGGCTTACCAAGGGGTTCTTCAAAAGCCTGGGGAGCGGCGAGACGCTGCGCGAGGACGTCAGAAACTACTATCTGGAAATGCTGGGGAAAATTAACGAGAAATGGTGGGTAGACCCGCAACTGAATAAACGCGGCTCCTCTATTGTGATAAACATCACGGTCGCGCGCAACGGAGAGATCGTTGACAGCAAGATCATGGCCAGTTCAGGAGATCGCCGCTACGACAGGGCAGTCCTGGCAGCGCTGGCAGCGGCGAGCCCGCTCCCGCCGCTCCCTGATCAGTATCAGGGAGATTTCTTCCAGGCACCCATACGGCTGGTCCCCCCGCTTAACCTCATGGCCTGGTAGGTCCTACGGCCTCGCTGTTTTTCAGATCACTCTTCTTCCAGCTCCAGCTCGATGACATCCAGCGGCTCGTCACCTGTAAGCGTGGAGAGCTTTTGGGCCACGCCGTGAAAATCGGGATTGGTCTCGGAAACCTCCCGGTACAGGCTGATCGCCTCGTCAACTGCTCCGTTGGCCTCGAATAGAACGGCGAGTTCATAGCTAAGACTGATGCGCTCCTCGACGGAAAGCACTTTAAGATTGCGCCCGCGCTTAAGGAGTTCCTCGGCCTGCGCGGACTCACCCTTTTCGCGGTAGCAGATCGCCTGCAGGGTCAGGCAGTCCAGCCGACGCTGGGGGTTCGCCGCGGCTACGGTAAACTCCTTGATTGCCGCGTTGTAAAGCCCCATCTCCTTGTAACCGATGCCCAGGTCGTAGTGGGATTCGAGCTCTTCGATGTCGAGATCGGAGTCAGCGGGGCCGCTGAGGTCGGGGTAGATCTCCTCCCAGCCGCCTGACTGCTGCTGAACGACTTCATCGACTTCAGGGGCTTCATCGACTTCAGGGGCTTCATCGACTTCAGGGGCTTCATCGACTTCAGGGGCTTCATCGACTTCAGGGGCTTCATCGACTTCAGGAAGCTCTGGGAGCTCTGCAGGCTCTTCAACGACCTCTTCAACGACCTCTTCAGGCTCATCTGCCCACTCCAGCTCGGCAAGCTCCAGATGGTCAGGCAGGGTCAAATCCAACGAGGGGCCTTCCTGATCGAGATCAAGAGCCAAGGCGCCTTCGGTCACTTCTTCTGGCGCAAAGGAACCGGTGAAGCTGGACAGGTCATCTCCAACTGTCGCTTCTGCAAAGGGGGAGGCTGCATCCGATTGAGGGAAGTCGCCAAAGGGTGAGCCATCCTCGACATCGGACAGCGGGGTTGCTCCTTGTTCCTGTTGCGACGGTCGAACCAGCCCATCGGGCTCGTTCAGATCCAGGGCCAGAGAAAAATCCAGGGATATATCGACATCGGATGCTGCGGCGCTAACGGTCTCGTGCTGATCATCATCCAGATCAAGCTCTATTTCTTCCTCCCAAGGCGAATCAAGCTCGGCCGCTTCCGGACCGGGAACGCTCTCAGCCCCGCCCTCGTCCTTGGATCCCAACGCTGTCCCAAAGTCACTCGGCGCTTCAATCGCTGACTGCGCCGCTGTTGCCGGCTCGAAGGCGCTGAGCGGCGCCGGCGCCGTCACCGATGGCTGGAAATCATTCCCCCCGGCCGGCGCCTGCTGCAATGCCTGCAACTCGCCAACGTGGCGCTCGTTGGCCGCCTGCTTTGAAACGGCTCCGTCCGGCTCTCCAGCCGGGCTGCCTGCCGACTGCAGGCCGTTATCCGGCCGCTCTGGGAAAAGCTCGCGCATCCGGTCGGAGACATTCAAGACGGCAGCCCCGTCCCCCCCTGCGCGCAACGAGGAAAGCAGGGCACTGAATGCCTGGTAGGATGCATCCCTGGAGCCGGTGGCAAAGAGCAGTTCCGCATATTTGAGGCGGGTCGGCACGTGCGCCTCGTCCACCTGAAGCATCTGTTCGAGGACCTTGACGGCCTCCTTCAAAGCCCCTTCCTTCTCGAACCGCGCAACCACCTGGCCGTACTCGGCCAGGGCGTTACCGATCAGTCCCTGCTTGTGGTTCAGCGAGCCCAGGGTGAGGGCGATGGTGGTGTTGTCCGGGGAAAGACGCTGGATCTGCTTGTAGACGGCTATCGCCTTCAAAAAATAGGAGTTGTCGGCGTAGTGCTTGCCGATATCCTCGTACTGCGTTATCGCCTCGTCCTTCCTGTTGTCCCTGACCAAGAGCTCGGCCAGCTTTTGCCGATACCTCACCTCTTTCGGATCGAGGGCCACCACCTGCTGGTAGTCCTTGATTGCCTTGTCGAGCTGCCCCTTCAGCAAAAAGCGCTGAGAGCTTTCCAGCAGTTTGTCTTTTTTAGAAGCCAATGAACGCCCCATATCACGCAGAAATATTAAGTCCTAAAATTAAAGCAAACAGGCTCCGGTGTCAAGACAGATGCTGACCCAGCAGGCGAATGATTTCCTTTAGCCGCGCCAACTCGTCCGGCTTCAGCCGCCGGTCCCGATATACCGCCTGTCCGTAGATGCCGGCGAACTCCCTGACCTGCGGGTCGTCCGTGGCATCGGCCAGTTCGAAGAGGCCGGACTGCCCGGCAATTGTGCCGGGATAGCGCCTGCGGACCACCCGCAGGAAGCGCTTGAGCACCCGCTCCTCGGCACTGCGGGGGCGTCTCAGGTACAGGGCGAGCAGTGCCGACAGCGGCACAAGCACTGCCGCCAGCGCGCCCAGCCGCCTCCAGAGGCGGTCCGGAAACCGGACGTTGCGCGCCTTGCCGCCGGCCGTCCTGATAAGCGATATCTGCTTCTCCAGATCATAGGTGATGACCGCCTTGTTCCAGTAGAAGCCGAGGGCGTCGACGTACAGGCGCAGCCGTCTCCCGACCCCCTCCTTGCGTTCAAATCCGCTGGACCAGGCGCTGGGGTCGATGGACACCCAGCCCCGACCCTCAACGTAGGCCTCGACCCAGACGTGCGCCATGTCCTCGGTCACCAGGTAGTACCCCCCCATCTCGTTGTAGGTTCCCCCGCGGTAGCCGCCGACCAGACGGGCGGGCACCCCGGCCAGCCGCAACAGCGTGGCACAGGACGAGGCAAAAAACTCGCAGTTGCCCCGCCTGGTCGCGAAGAGAAAGTCGTCTATGGGGTTCGGGCCGACCGGCAGCCCGGTGGTGGCGTAGAGGAGCCTCTGGCCGCGGAAAAACTGCTCCAGGAGCCGGATCTTCTGCTGGGCGCCCACCCCCGGGCGCGCCAGCTCGCGCCCCTGGTCGCGCACCCTCTCGGAAACGGTCCGGGGCAGCCTCAGGTAGAACTCCCGGTCGATCCCCCCCTGCACCTGAATCGCCTCGGAGAGGACCGACTGCACCTCGTATTTGGCCCTCTTGTCCAGCGGGCGCTCTGTGGTGAACACCTCGTCGGCCGACTCTTTGTGGCGCACCCCGGAGAAGGTGCGCGGGAGGTTCAGCGCCAACAGGAAATGGTTTTGCGACGGCTCGGGATAGATCTCCTGGCGCACGCTCATCCCGGGCTCGGCCCTCAGGCTCTTTTCCTGCGGGGTCGGCAATCTCACCCAGGCGTTTTCCCTGAAGCCGTTCAAGACGATGCCGCGCCAGTAGAGCCGTTGCTCCGGCACCTTGCCGCAGATGGCGCGCAGCACCACGCTCTTCACCTCGGCCTGGCTCGATGAGCCCCCGGGGTTCACCGTCTCGCTGAAACCGGTGACCTGCGGTGCCGAGCGGTTCAGATTGTTCCAGAGCGGGTACTGGGTCCTCGGCAGCAGCACGAAGAGAAACAACAGGATGGGGAGTGAGGCGACCGGCATGAGGCAGGAAACGGCGAGCACCTTTTTCAGCTCCCCTTTTTCCATGGCGATCTCCGCATCGTGCGCATGGAAGGTGAGGACCACCAGGGAGACGGCAAAAAGCAGCAAAAGGAGCAGCAGATAGACCAGGAAGAGCGCCGTGAGGTTGTAGAGCGAAGAGGCGGCCAGGCAGAACAGGGAGAGGGCGAAGACCTGCAGGTAGTTGCGGCCGCTTCTCTCGCCGAGCATCCTGATGCCGAGAAAGACCACCAGCATGTCGGCGGTGACCACGACCATGCTGTCCATGGTGAAACCGGCGGCAAAGTAGAGGAAGAGGACCATGGCGATCGGGGTGAGCAGGCGCGCCGGCAGGACGCGGTTTTTGCCTTGCAGGTAAAACCCCAGGGCAAGCGACGCCGGGAAAAACCAGCGGGCGAACGGGTCCAGGTAGGGCTGTAGCGGCAGATAGCCGATCAGGGCGATGCAGACGGTGAGTGCGCTGAGAACGACCTTAATTCTTACCATAGACAGCCAGCTCCCCGAGCAGTTTCAGCCGGTGCGACCGGGTCGAGCCCGGCGCTATCAGCCGGTCCCCCAGCTTCAGGCCGACCGGGCGCCCCGCCTTCACCAGGCGGTTCACCAGGTAGGTGCAGTACGACAGCCGCTCGTCGAGGCTCGAGCCCGTGATCAGATCGAGCTCGAGAACGACCGGCTGGTCCGCCGTCGCCGTCATCTCCTTTACCTTCAGTTCCTCGTGCTTTGCCGACAGGCGCCAGTGGATGAGTTTCAGCGGTTCGCCGCCGCGGTAGTCGGAGATCTTCGCCAGGTCCCCTTCATACCCCTTGGCGGAGGAACTGCGGGCCGGGCCGGAGTCCGGCTTGCCCCCCTGCAGCGCGGTAGTAGAGGCGCGCGGGGCGGGGAACACGGGGAAGCTGCCGGAAACCGGGGCCACGGTGAAGCGGACGAAGAAATTGACCGGGAAAGGGGAACTGATCAGGGCCGGCTGCAGGGTGTGCATGCCGCGCCTGTCGAAGGCGAGCAGCAGCGATCCGGTCTGCGGCTTTCCGGGGTCGAGCAGGATGAAGGAGACGGGACTCCCCGAGACGGCGGCCGTGATCAGAAAGGAGGGGAGTAACCTCTTGCGGTTCTCGATGCGGATGGAAACCAGCGTTTTCATGCCGGCATAAAGCTCGTCCGGCAGACGGACGCTGACCGAGAGCCCGCGTATGTTCAGCCAGCCGAGCACCCCCGACACCGCCATGAAGCCGAGCATCGCGGAGACGATGAGAAAAAGAAGGTTGTTCCCCGTGTTCACGGCGGCAACGCCGAAAAGCAGCGTGGTCGCCACGTACAGCCCTCCCCCCTTGGTGAGCCTTATGTGAGAGGGAGGGGAATCTCTTTGAGGATTGCGTTTAATATCTGCTCCTTGTCGACCCCTTCCTGCTCGGGGCGAAAGATCAGCCGGTGGGCGCAGACCACGCGGGCCACCTCCCTCACGTCCTCGGGGGCCACGAAGGGTCTGCCGTGCAGGTAGGCCGCGGCCTTGGCGGCATCGACCAGGCCGATGCCGCCGCGCGTCGAGATGCCGGTCAGGATGAACGGGTGGTTGCGCGTCGCTTTGATGATGGCGTAGACGTAATCGGTCACCTTCTCGCCGAGATAGACCTCCCGCCTTACGGCGCGGATCGCCTCGAGGAGGTCCTCATGGGTCACCATGGCGGGGATGTGGAGGATCTCGTCGCGGATGCTGCCGTGCATCAGTATCCCCTTTTCGACCTCCTCGGGCGGATAGCCGATGCCGGTCTTCATGATGAACCGGTCCATCTGCGACTCGGGAAGCGGGTAGGTGCCGACCTGCTCCACCGGGTTTTGGGTGGCCAGCACCAGGAAGGGGTCGGGAAGCTGGTAGGTCACCCCTTCCACCGTGACGCGCCGCTCCTCCATCGCCTCCAGGAGGGCGCTCTGCGTCTTGGGCATGGCGCGGTTGATCTCGTCGATCAGCACGATGTTGTTGAAGATCGGCCCCTTGATGAAGGTGAAGCGCCCCTCGACCCGGTCGAAGATGGAGAGGCCGGTGATGTCCGAGGGGAGCAGGTCGCTGGTGCACTGGACCCGGCCGAAGGAGAGCCCGAGTGAGCCGGCGAAGGCGAGCGCCATGGTGGTCTTGCCGAGACCGGGTATATCCTCCAGAAGTATGTGCCCGCCGGTCAAAAGTGCCATGAGGCAAAGCCTGACCGCCCTCCCCTTCCCCTTCAGGTGCTGGCCGGAAAGGTTATCGAGGACCGCCACCATCTCGTCTCTTTTTGGCAGATTGCTCAAGGTGAACCTCCTCGGGTGAGCCGCAACGTCTCATTATATCAGATGGGCCTAAAAAGAGAAAAGGGGCGCCCGGCATGAGCGTCCCTCCTGGTGCAACGGGTTATAACCCCGCGATGCGGGGGTGCAACGGCTAGCCGCTCCTACAACTGCCCCATGAACTTGTGGGTCTGCGGTATGACGCGCACCTCCTTGAGACGGCTGGCCAGCTCCTGGAATTCCAGCGTCCTCAGGGGGGAGATCGATATGGTGCCGTCGGGAAGCGTCATCGGCTGCAGGATGAGCGGGATGGCCGGGTCCACCTCGGCTATCATGGCGCAGGAGCGCTCGATTTCCCAGTCCTCGGTGCTCTTGTCTATCACCACCTTGACGAACACCCCCTTTTGCGAGGCAAGCGCGAGGAAGGCCCGGTGCTCGCGCCACAGATCGGGACAACCGGAGGCCGAGGGGAGTTTGATGTCCATGCCGATGTAATCGAGGTGCGGGATGAGCGGCGCGAGCGCCTCGGGGAGCGTGCCGTTGGTCTCCAGGTGTATGGGCAAGAGCTCCCTCAGCTTGGGGAGCAACTGCTGCAGGTGCGCCCCGTGCAGCAGCGGCTCGCCGCCGGTGACGCTCACGGAGTGATGGATGCCGGGCCAGCCCAGGGCCCAGCTCTCGATGAGAGACACGATGCGGTCGCACCCTACCGGGTTCGGGACCGTGAAGAAGTCGCGCCTCCCCGGCGTCAGCTCCAAAAGGCAACCCTCCGGCGCCTCGCCCATACCGGGCGTATCGCAGAAGGAGCAGCTCAGGTTGCAGCCGGAGAACCTGAGAAAGGCCTGGCGCAGCCCGACCAGCACCCCTTCCCCCTGGATGGAGGAAAAGCACTCGACCATGGGGGCCGAGCCGCTATTCATAGTAGCTCGCCGCGGCGAAGTCGGACTCCCACACGGTAACCATCTCGACCTTGACCTTGTCGCTGCCGAAGATCTTGGTCAACTCGCCGTACAGATAGCGGGAGATGTTCTCCGAGGACGGGGAAAGGTCGGTGAAGGGGGCAAGCTCGTTCAGGTACTTGTGATCCAGCGTCTTCAAAAGGGCGTTGGTCTCCCGCTTGAGGATCTTGAAATCGATGCCGAGCCCGGCCTTGTCCAGTTCGTTGGTGGTGATGGAGACTTCGACCTTCCAGTTGTGGCCGTGCAGGTTTTCACAGTCACCCTGGTAGTGGGTCAGGTTATGGGCCGCCGCGAAGGCGGTGTGAATGGTGAGACGGAACATGTCACCCTCCATTTCGGTTATTTTGATGGGCCAATATAGCATGACGGCCGGGGCATGACCAGAAAAACCCTGGCGCCGCGCGCCGTTGAAGTTGGCGCCGTTTCTGCCCTTTGCCAAGCCCACCCCCCTTCGGGGGCAAGGTTCGCAGGGGACGGGCCCGGAAGGGTTGGGACTGGTCTCAGTGGAGCATGGCGCTGACCGGACAGCTTTTTGACGGCAAGAACGGGGCCTGACCGACTCCGATGCTGCCTGGGGTGGGCCGGGAAGGAAAACCGGCTAGATGTTGACGCTCTCCCCCGGCGGAAGCCTGGGCGGCATGGGAACGGTGATCGATTGGTAGGCGAGGACGCAGAAGAGCACGACAAGGGAAAAGAGGAAAAAGATGGTCGGCGCCAGCCGCAGCCGCGCCTCGTTGTAGCCGGTTTGCAAAAGGCCCACCGCTGCGATCAGCACGCCAAATCCGCCGCAGGCCCCTCCCAGAAAGAACCCGATGAAGGTGAGGCGGGCCTCCCCGGCCATATCGAGAAAGAGCAGGCGTGACAGCTCCTCGTGGAAGAAGCTGGCGGCCATGACGAGGAGTATGCCGGCCGCCATGAACCTGAGCCCGCTGCGGACCGTTTTCTTACGCATGGTCTTGATACCTCGAGGCGCGGCTCGCCATCACTCGCACCAGCTCACGTCCCCGACTCCCTTGCGCAGCACCTCCGGGACGTCGCCGATGATGCTGACCACCGAGCTGACGTCGGCCGTGAGGTCTCCGCCGTCGACCACGATATCGAGCACCTTCCCCAGGTCGCACTCCACCTGCCAGGGGTTGCCGATCGGGTCCTCGCCTGACAGGTTGGCGCTGGTGGTGACGATGGGATGCCCCAGCTCCTTCACGATGGCCAGGCAGATCTTGTTGTCCGGTATCCTGATGCCGACCGTCCTCTGTTTGGTCAAAAGCAGGTCCGGCACCACCGAATTGGCCTCGAGAACGAAGGTGTATGGGCCGGGAAGCAGGCGTTTCAGGAGTTTGAAGGCGTAGTTACTCACCTTGGCGTAGCGGGCGATTTCCGACAGGTCCGTGCAGATGAAGGAGAACGGCTTCTTGCGGTCGCGCTGCTTTATGAGGTAGATCCGCTCGATCCCCTTCTTGCTGAAGATGCTGCAGCCGATGCCGTAGGTGGTGTCGGTCGGGTAGGCCACGACGCCGCCACTTTTCAGGGTTTCCACCACCTTCGCTATCAGCCGCGGTTGCGGGTTATCGGGATTTATCTCGAGCAGCATGGTCTAATCACCCGGGTTGAGCCCCAGCAGGGGCCCATGGACGAAGCGCCCGTCCTTCTGGATCAGGATGTCGTCGAACCAGAGCTCGCCGTCACCGGTCAGGATCTTCACCATGTCCCAGTGCACCGCCGAACGGTTGCCGTTGTCGCACTCGTCGTAGGCCTGGCCGGGGGTGAAGTGGATGGAGCCGAAGATCTTCTCGTCGAAGAGGATGTTGCGCATCGGCACCCGGATGCGCGGGTTGACGCCGACGGCGAACTCGCCTATGTAGCGCGCCCCCTCGTCGGTGTCCAGGATCCTGTTCAGATCGGCGTCCATGCCCGGCGAGCTGGCCCTGACGATGCGCCCCTGCTCGAACTCCAGGCGGACGCTGTTGAACTCCTTCCCCTGGTACACGGTCGGGCAGTTGTAGGTGATGTGGCCGCGGACCGAGTCGCGCACCGGCGCCGTGAACACCTCGCCGTCGGGTATGTTCAGCCGGCCGTCGCACTTGATGCCCGGCAGCCCCTTGATGCTGAAGGAAAGGTCGGTGTCGCTGGAAACGATGCGCACCTGGTCTGCGGCGTCCATGCACGCCTTGAGCGCATCCTGCTTCCTCGATTCTTCCTCCCAGTCCATGCAGCAGGCGTCGAAGAGGTAATCCTCGTACTCGTCGAGGCTCATGCGCGCCTCCTGGGCGGCGGCCTGGGTCGGGTAGCGGGTGATCACCCAGCGGGTCTTCTTGACGCGCTGGTCGATGATGGGACGGGTGACCCTGGACCAGGCGATCATGTTGGCCTGGTTCGCCTTGGCCATCACCATCGAGTTGTCGGAAGCGGTGAGGCCGATGTAGACGTTCACCTTCTTCATGAATTCGAGCTTGTGCTCGGGGAAATAGGAGACCTGCTCGGCGCTGGCGCAGTTGTAGAAATAGCGGTTGATGTCCGGGATGGTGAACTCGTACTCGACGTACTTGGCACCCTTTTCCAGGCAGAGCGCGTAGAGCTCCTTGACAAGCGGCGCCGCCTCGGTGCCGGAGCATGAGATCAGCACGACGTCCCCGGGCTGTACGCGCGCCGAGTAATTCACCAGGACTTCCGCCAGTTTTTTCAGGCGAGGATCTTTCATGTTCGTACCCCCGATGGATCGGTTGAGGTGATGGGTGTCGGGTACCGGTGCCGGGGTAATCCGGCTGGCGTGGGCCGGCCTTGCGCGGTTTCGCTACCGCCCTGTGTGCCCGAAGCCGCCGCTTCCCCTGCCGCTTTGCCCGAGTTCCTCGACCTCGATGAACTCGGCGCGCTCGCAGCGGGCGAAAACCATCTGGGCGATCCTCTCGCCGCTCGCGACGGTGAACGGTTCGGAGCCCAGGTTGATCAGGATGACGCCGATCTCGCCGCGGTAATCGGCGTCGATGGTGCCCGGCGAGTTCACCAGCGCGATGCCGTGCCGAAGCGCCAGGCCGCTTCTCGGCCGCACCTGGGCCTCGAATCCGGGGGGGATCTCGATGGCGATGCCGGTCGGCACCAGCGCCCTCTCACCCGGGTGCAGCGTGAACGCGCCGTCGAGCGCCGCGTGGAGGTCGACCCCGGCCGCCTGCTCCGTCATGTAGCACGGGATGGAGCTCGGGCGCACTCTCTTTATCCTGACCGCGCAGCCGCTCATTTCAGACATTGATCTCGGAAGGTGCAAAC
>Ga0209317_1000738_pt1 | contig 35786 bp, 24 predicted proteins | sample RifGroB2_FD_183994 | JGI IMG/M metagenome (GOLD analysis project Ga0209317, IMG submission 183994) | Soil microbial communities from Rifle, Colorado, USA - Groundwater B2 (SPAdes) (version 2) | ecosystem: Environmental > Terrestrial > Soil > Unclassified | place: Rifle, Colorado | collected... | reverse complement strand
CTGCCGCGACTGTTGCCCCTGCCAGGCAGACCCCGAGAAATTTTCTCCTGCCGTTGTTCTCCATACATCCTCCCGGGCACTGTGTCTAGATTCGGGCTCAAGTATAAGGAGTGTTCCTGTCATTTCAAGTACTAATTTCACCCGATCGCTGGCAGTGCCGTGTACCGGAGCAATATCTAGACCCGGCCGTGATCTATCTAGCTGTTTTTTCGCACTCTGAGAGTTAAAGCTGATACTTGATGATTGTGTGATAATGCTTACTGCAACCTTCAGGATGGTTGATCAGTCGATACTGAGAGAGATCTTCCTCACTGCTTGATGTCATAGCCGCTAGGCTTTGAGAGTCGCGCCTAATCACAATGGATACTAATGACAAGGAGTGCGAATCTATTTGGATATGGCTTTACCCTGAGGTGCAAATTATGTATTCTGCCGGTGCAAAGCGTCGGAGTTTCTGCGCCGACGGCATATCTTAAACCCGCCGGATTTGAGCGGCCAGGCGACAAATGGAGACGCAATGGATACTTACTACGACCCGACCGACCTGGGTAAATTTTCCGAAATCGGCAAGGACGCGCCGGAACTTGCCGGCAAGTTCTTCGACTATTACGGAGCGGTCTTCGCCGAGGGTGAATTGACCGAACGGGAGAAGGCGCTCATCGCCCTTGCCGTCGCCCATACCGTGCAATGTCCCTATTGCATCGATGCCTACACCCGGGCCTGTCTCGAGAAGGGCTCCAACCTTGGCGAGATGACCGAGGCGGTCCACGTGGTTACCGCCATCCGCGGCGGTGCATCTCTGGTTCACGGCCTGCAGATGCGCAAGATCGCTGAGAAACTCTCGCTGTAAAAGGGTGCACGCGTATCACGGAGAGCTTATGACGGAGACAGCAAAAGGGGAGGGTTGCAGCAACCTCTTTCGGGAAACCCTGATGCGGCACGGGCTGCAGCTGAATCGGGACCGGACTACGGCGCTCCAGGTGAATGTCGGGTTAAAATGCGACCTTGCCTGCGGGCACTGCCACCTTGAAGCCGGTCCGCGCCGGGAAGAGATGATGCAGCGCGTCACCATGGATGCGGTGATCGACTGCGCCCGGCGTTTTAACTTTGCCAGCATCGATATCACGGGCGGAGCACCGGAACTTGTCCCGGAGATCGATTATCTGGTGCGATCGCTGGCCCCGTTGACCCCGAGACTGGTGCTGCGCAGCAACCTGGTCGCCCTGAACCGGGGCACAGGTGTAGAGCTCTGCGAGCTGTACCGGGATCTCAAGGTGGTGCTGGCCGCGTCGCTTCCGGCAACCAACGCCTCGCAGACCGAGGCCCAGCGCGGCGCAGGCGTCTGGGAGAAGAGCATCTCGGCGCTCAAAATGCTGAACGGCCTGGGTTACGGCGTGGAGGGGAGTTCACTGGAACTAGACCTGGTTTCCAACCCGGCTGGTGCATTCCTTCCCGCTTCGCAGCAGCAGGCGGAAAAAAAGTTCCGCAGCGACCTGATGCGTAAGTACGGCATCAGCTTCAACGCGCTTTACACCTTTGCCAACGTTCCGCTCGGCAGGTTCCTGAGCTTCCTGGAGCGCTCCGGAAACCTCGATACCTATCTGGCCAAGCTTGCCGACGGCTTTAATCCCTGCACCGTTGCTGGTCTCATGTGCCGCACCCAGCTCTCGGTCGACTGGCTGGGACGGCTACACGATTGTGATTTTAACCTCGCCGCCGGGCTGGCATATGGCGGAGAGCAGAATCTAATCTCCGCTCTGTCAGAACTGCCGGCTCAGGGTACGCCGATACCCGTTGGCGACCACTGTTACGCCTGCACTGTCGGCTCCGGCTTCACCTGAGGCGGCAGTATCGTGGCCTAGTTTGGGTCACCTGACGCTCCAGCACACAAAAAACCGGCAGCTTGAAAAGCCAAAGCAAGGGAGCATCCCTGCCGGGGCTGATTTCAATGCTGCCGGTTTTTTTGCTGATGAATATTTAGTTTCCTGGTGTCACTGGTGTCTAATCGACCCATGCCGTTGAACTTTACCCCGTCTCACGGGTTCTTCCCTAGTGGCGCTTTAGGTTCCTTAGGTAGCGGCGCTATAGGATCGTGTGGCCGGGCCGCTTTCGGTCCGTCTTCAGGGCGGAAATATCTTCCTTTGTAGGCATCCTTATTTTTCCAGTACAGAGCAAACTCCCGGTTCCTCGCTTCCCGAATCTTTTTGAGATCATGCTTGCGAAGCTCAGGCGGCACCCGGCTCAACCCCTGCAAGATCCACGGCCCCCGATAAGAGGTTGCACGATACCAGGTGCCGCTTTTCAGGACGTAGTAGCTATCGGCATCGGACAGGTAGAACAAGTCGTAAGGTACGCCTACCGCCACGCCAAATCCGAGATCGGCCGGGAAGAGAAACTCCGGAGCTTGAGTCAGCTTGATAGGCTGCTCTGGCCGAAGCGGCGGTTTGACCTTGGTTTCGGGGGGTTGGGCAGGGGTAGGCGGCTCGCTCGGCGGAGGCTCCGGCGAGGTATGTTTCTTGTGATATGCGTCGTAACTCTGATATGGATAATAGACATCGCTGGCGGCAAATCCAGCGCAGGCAAAAGCCAGCAGCAGTGATAAGGTGGCAAGGGCGGTGCAGGCGAAGTATTTCATAATTACCCCCAGTTGAAGCTCTTAATTTGTTCCTACGGCCGTTTATCGACAGACTGCTTAGCTGCAGGATTGCTTATCTGCAGCCACAAAACCTCCCAAATTGATAATCTCCTCCTTTTTGTGCAGGAACCAGGTGCAGGAACCAGTACCTCATAGCTTTCCATGATCAAGGTCGGAGTCCAGCAGGTGGGCGCGCGTCCAGGGAACCCGGTTGTTGCCGCTGCGCGAGAACAGCACTTGGAAGAGCTCCAGTGAGCCGGTGGTGAAGTTGGCAATGGAACCGCAGAGGTAGAGGCGCCAGGCCCGGACAAAACTCTCATCGAACATCTGCGTCACCTGGTTCGAGTTCTGCTCGAAACGCTCCAGCCAGTGCTCAAGGGTCTTGGCGTAATGCAGGCGGAGATTTTCCAAATCTATCACGTTGAAGCCACAGGGTTCGAAGATCTCCATCATCTCCCTGACGGTCGGGGGATAGCTCCCCGGGAAGATCCTTTTCTGGAGCCAATCGCTCATTGGTTCAGCGATATTCTGGCCGATGCTGTGGATCAGACCTAGACCGGTCTCCGAGAGGGTCCGATCGATAACCTCGCCCAGTTTTCGATAGTTGTTGGGGCCCACGTGCTCCAGCATCCCGATCGACACGAAGACGTCGCACTCTCCGGTAATGTTGCGGTAGTCGTCCTCGATGTACTCGATCCCCTTGATCCCCTCCTCCTTGGCACGCTGCCGGGCGTAAGCCATCTGTTCGCTTGAGATGTTGAACGCCCTCACCTTGGCTCCGTACTGTTTAGCCATGTACCTGGCAAGACCGCCCCAGCCGCAGCCAGCCTCAATGACACTTTCACCACCTTTTAGGCGCAGCTTGCGGCAGACCAGCTCCATTTTGGCGATCTGTGCCTCCTCAAGGGAGAGCTCAGGCTTGGGGAAATAGGCGCAGGTGTAAAGCATCTCGCGGTCCAGCCAGAGCTGGTAGAAGTCGTTGCCGATGTCGTAGTGGTGGTGGATGTTCTTGCGTGATTGGAACGGAGAGTTGATGTTTTGGCGCTGCCAGTTTGGGGCCGGTTTAGAGCGGCGCTTCACCTCTCCCGGTCGAGACATGGCGCGGTATACCGTCTCAAGGAACGGGATCATCCCCCCCTCGATCTCGATGTTGCCGGCACTATAGTCGTCGCCGAAGTACAAAAGCGGGTTGGTGAGCAATCGCAGCAGGGCGCCCCTATTGTGTATCACCATCCTGAATGGAGGGGAGTCCCCGGCTATGGCGTCTTTGCCGTCCCAAAGTGCCGCTCCAATGGCAGGAGATCCGACTCCTTTTAGGAAGGTGCGCAAAAGCCACCTGTCAATATCGAGGACTCTGCCGGACGCTCTGTCCCCGACTGCGAATAAACTCGGTGGGCAGACTCCGTCACCTTTCGAAGTCTTCATAAGTGCACCTCATTGGAATTTGCGGACATTAATGATTTTGTGGGGTAATGGCAAAAAGTCAAGGAGCAAAGTCGGTGCTGCGGGGGGAGCTTTTGCCTGCATGGCAACTTCTAACCTGCTTGGATTCAGGGGACTAGCAGTCCCCAGCCCTCCTCCCATTCAAGGGAGCCGGGTAGGATGCCGGTGAACGAAGTGAACCGCATCATGGCTCCCTTTCGCCGATGCGGTTCGTTACTCACCGCATCCTTCAGGAGCTTTGTTTGATGGGGGTGCAGGTCAGGTGGAGCTGAAGCCGGGGGGCGTAGATGAGGCGAAGGTGAAACTGGGAGAGGGGGATGGAGGGTTAAGCTGACAAGCTCTCGATTATGATCGGGTTCACCAACTCCGGGTGGGTTACCGGTCCCATGTGCCCTGTCTCGACCCACTGCAACCTGCAGTCGGTGAGGGTTTCTGAAAGCTTTTGCGCTACCTGGAGTGCCGGCAACCTGCTCGACCTCCCCGCGATCAAGGTGACTGGCAGCTCTAGTTGCTGGTAATCGTTCAGCGTCAGTTTGGTCCGGGTAAGGGCGGAGAAATCCAGCGCCAGCTTGTCCGTCCTCTGGGCGAAGTCTTTTTGTACCCTTGGTGGGAAATTGGCGAAGCTTCCCGAGCCGCTCCAATAATCGAGAAAGGTTGCCGCAGCCTGCTCGCGCAGCCCCGCCATCATGAGCCTGGAAAGTTCCCGCATCATGGCAAGGACCGGCTCAAGTCCCGGATCGGCAGGGTCCAGCAGGTGAAACGCCACCGGTTCGAAGACCGTCAGGGTCTTGACCCGCACCGGGAATTGGTGGCAGAAGCGAAGCGCCACGGCTCCGCCGTAAGAATGCCCCACCAGGTGGATAGGCTCATCCGGGAGGAGTAACTCGTCAAGGAGCGACTGCACCAGCATAGCCTCGTCCAAGAGGGTGAAGTCATCCCGCTTTTCGGGCATGGCTGTCTCGCCGTAGCCGTAAAGATCAAGGGCTATGACCCGGAAATCGCCTTCCAGCAGACTGCTCAATGTCCTCCACTGGTTCTTCGAGCTCAGAGTACAGTGCAGAAGAACGACCGCGGGGCCTTCGCCGACGTCGTAATAGGCGGGAAGGGTCTTTTTCATCGAGGTGACTCCTGATTGCGGCCCATGCCGGGCCTATAAGTTGGGCGGGAGCTGAAGAGAGTGGGCTGATCGAAATTTTTTCATTGTAAACAGGGTAGTGAAATGCTGTATAGTGTCTTCTGCTTTATACGAAAAGGCCGGAAAAGGCAATGAAAAGGGGATAATTTGTGGCAAAGAAACCTTGGGTAGATAAAGATCAATGCATCAGTTGTGGCATTTGCAAGACCAACTGTCCGCAGGTGTTCCGTTTCGACTCGCACGGCAAGTCCGAGTGTTACGATCCCAACGGAGCATCTGAAGAGGATATACAGAGCTTAGCGGTAGATCTCTGCCCCGTTTCCTGCATTGTGTGGGTGGAGGAGTGAAATTGAGGATTGCAAAGGGGAACAACCAGACTAAGAGTAGTTTTGGTTATGCCTAATGCAATTTAGTTCATCAGCTGTCGGTTACGGATCGTGCGGGGAAATGTTGTGACGCAGTTGGCAAGCGTCACAGCATTTCCCTGTTAGCATTTGGGGCCGTTGAAATCCCCCTCCCCCCTTTATCAAAGGGAGGAGGGGATAAAAGAAACAAAGTCTTGAATTTAAACTTTTTTGTACTGGAGCTGTATGAAACGGACGGACTTACTGAAGAGCGGTGCACTTTTGGCGTGTGTCATTGGCATAAGCCTTTTGCACTACACGACCCCGCTCAAGCTCGCCATGCTGCACGACATCTTTCAGCGCCTCTACTACATACCGATCATCCTCTCTGCCTTCTGGTTCGGGTTCCGGGGCGGCATCGGCTGCGCCATTCTGGTCACCCTGTGCTATGCGCCTCACATCCTGTTCCAGTGGGGCGGGCACCTGTTCATGGAGATGGAGAAGTACCTGGAGGTGATCCTTTACAACGTGGTGGGAGGTATCACCGGCTTTTTGTCCCAGCAGGAGCGATCGCGCCGCGAGCAGCTCGAAGAGACGGCAAAGGGACTGGAAGATTCCTATCAGCAGCTGCAGAGCCAATCGGAGCTGATCATCAGAATTGAGGAGCAGTTGCGGCGCGCAGAGCGGCTGTCGGCCCTGGGGGAACTCTCAGCTATACTGGCCCACGAGATACGCAATCCGCTCGCCTCCATTAGGGGGACCGCCGAAATACTGATGGAGGATGCGACCTCCGCTGCCAGCAGGAGTGAATTCCTCGCTATTTTGGTGAAGGAATCGGATCGCCTGAACCGGGTGGTAGAGGATTTTCTCCGCATGGCCCGTCCCGAGCCGATAGCCAAAGAGGATTGCGACATCAATGAGGAACTCTCCAACATGGTCACGCTCCTTTCCGCGCAGGCCCGCGCCAGCAAAGTGAACCTGCAGATGCTGTCATCGCCCCTGCCGCAATTTTCCGGTGACGGGCAGAAATTGCGCCAGGCCTTCATGAACATCATTTTGAACGGGATACAGGCTTCACCGATGGGGGGCAAAGTGGCTGTTTCCACCATGTTTAACCGGGAGAGCGGCTGCATAGAGATCCGTTTCTCCGATACTGGGAGCGGCATCACCAGCGAGGCGATCAGCCAAATTTTCGAGCCCTTTTTTACCACCAAAGGGAGCGGTACCGGCCTTGGGCTACCCATCACCAAGAAGATCATAGAAGGTCACGGCGGCAGCGTAGACGTGGAGAGCGAGCCCGGCAAAGGAACCACCTTCCGGGTACTGCTCCCGGTTGCCGAGGTGACGGAAGCTATCTGCCAAACAAAGGTGCCGTTGCGATCTGCAACTAAACTGCCTCCCCCTTTAACAAAGGGGGATTGAGATTTAACCAGCTTGCTCAGACTAAGTCCCCTCTTGCCCCTTGCTAAAAGGGGGAGGCTCAGCCTTTGTTTGCGGGATAGATCCGATTCTGAAAGGCAGGGGGAATACAAGATTCGCCCCTACGCCGCACACCGTAGGGGCGAACCTTGTGTTCGCCCGGTTCTGCATCTGCGTTCTAGCTCTGCTCCCTGCTCCCTGCTCCCTGCTCCCTGCTCCCTGCTCCCTGCTCCCTGCCATCCTGCCATCCTGCCATCCTGCCATCCCTATGTGGAAAATCCTACGCCAGTTGGAGGATATTCCCCAGCCTCAGATCCCGCTTTTCCCTGGTACCTCGGGGACCGGTAATGATAGCATGCAGTTGCACTCTAATGAAGCGCTGGCACGCTACTTGTAGATGCTGGATCGATCATTGCTGTTTTCCTGCAGCGTGGGCTGAGTGTCGATATGGACTGGGCGTAGCATCACCGGGAGCTTTATTATGAAAAACAAAGCCTTGAATTCTTGTCTTCTTCTCGCCGTTATTGTTATCCTGGCGGTGTTTGCCTTCTACGTGAGGGTGGGGGCAACGGCTGATGCTGTAGTGGTATTGCGGACCTCCGGTATGACTTGCGGCAGTTGCATAAGCAAGGTGAGTAAGGCTTTGCAAGCCGAAAAGGGTGTCACTGCGACCGAGGTAGATCTGGACGGAGGCTGGGTGATCGCCGGATACGACTCGAAACTGGTGGCACCGGAAAAGCTGGCTCGGAAGGTGGTGGCGACCGGGTTTCAGAGCACGGTCCAGATGGTGCTCACTCCGGAGCAGTTCAAGCAGATGGCCGGCCGTGACATCGCGCAGCAGGCGGGAGGCTCAGGCTGCTGCGGCACCCAAGGGTGTGGCGTTAATAATTCAAAGATGACCAATGCGTTTTCATTCTAACCGGCAGTTAAAAAAGGAGCTTAGCATGCATAAATTCGGCAAAAACGGCGTGAAATATGGTGTCCTGGTAGCCCTTTCCCTCCTCGTCGCTGTGACAGTTGCTTTCGGGTTCACCCTCCCCGGTATGAGCAAATTTGAAAAGTTGAAGCCGGTAAGCGGCGCTGTCACTGTTCCGGTTGCCAAGGTGAGTGACGGTAAAGCCCATTACTTCAGGGTGGAGGACGGCGGCAAGGAACTCAGGTTCTTCATCGTGAAGGGGAAAGACGGCGTGATCCACACCGCTTTTGATGCCTGCGACGTCTGCTTCAAGGAGAAAAAGGGTTATGTGCAGCAGGGCGATCAGATGGTCTGCACCAACTGCAACCAGAAATTTGCCATCGCCAGGATAGGCGCCGCCTCATCAGGTGGCTGCAACCCTTCCCACCTCACGGCCAAGGTTGATGCCGCCAATGTGCGGGTGAATGTCGCCGACCTCAAGGCCGGCGCGCGCTTCTTCTAAGAGTCAAAACCTTAAAGGTATCCTATGAAACTACATAACATCTCCATCAACAACCTGAGGCGGCGCAAGGCGAAGATGGCCTTTTTGACCATCGGACTGGTGGTCGGCATCGCCACCATCGTCACGCTGGTGACGCTGACCAAGTCGATGTCGGGAGACATCGAGCGCAAGATGGACGAGTTCGGGGCCAACATCCTGATCACGCCGCAGCAAAACGGTCTTGCCATGAACTACGGCGGCATCAGTCTGGGCGGGGTCAGCTTTGACCAGAAGGAGATCCTGGAGTCGGACCTGGCCGCCATTCACACCATCAAAAACAGCCAGAATATTTCCGCCGTGGCGCCCAAGGTGCTGGGCGGCCTGCAGGTGGGGGAGCAGCAGATACTCCTGGTCGGGGTGCAGTTCGACAAAGAGCTGAAACTTAAGCAGTGGTGGCAGATTTTCGGCGCGGCGCCCAAGGCTAAAGACGAGGTCATGCTCGGCTCCGAAGCGGCCCGGGTGCTGAACCTGATGACCGGCGATTCCCTGGAGCTGAAAGGGGAGAGTTTCAAGGTGACGGGAATCCTGGATGAGACCGGCTCCCAGGACGATTCATTGGTCTTCGCCGAGCTGGCCGTGGCGCAGCGGCTCCTCAACAAGGAGGGTCGCATCAACCTGGTCGAGGTCGCAGCCCTTTGCTCCGGCTGCCCGATCGGCGACATGGTGCTGCAGATCGCCGAGAAGCTGCCCAGCGCCAAGGTGAGCGCCATCCAGCAGGTCGTGGAGGGGAGGCTCAAGGCGCTGGATCAATTCCGCCGCTTCTCCTACGCCATGGCTGGGGTGGTCATATTCATCGGCTCGCTGATCGTCTTCGTCACCATGATGGGGAGCGTCAACGAGAGGACCACCGAGATCGGCGTCTTCCGGGCCATAGGTTTCCGGAAGAGTCACATCATGCGCATCATCTTGCTGGAGGCAGCCATTGTCGGCGTGTTGGCGGGAGTTCTGGGGTACGCGGCAGGTATGGGAGGCGCGAAGCTGGCGCTTCCCTTTATGGCCGAGAGCAAGCAGGCCCCGCTGGTCTGGGATGCTCTGGTCGCTTTTGGCTCCCTGGGTCTTTCGCTGACGCTCGCCCTCCTGGCAAGCCTCTACCCGGCGCTGCATGCCAGCAAAATGGACCCGACCGAGGCCCTCCGCGCCTTGTAAAGGAACGAGCGATACCCTGCCTGACCGACAGATCCGACCGATCGGTCCGATCAACAGTCAGCTCATCGGTCTCACCGCGAAAAGGAAACCACCATGTCACTAATAGAAGTCCGGCAAGTCAGCAAGAGCTATGCAAGCGGCGCGGAGACGGTCGACGCGCTGCGCGGGGTCGATATCACCATCGACCAGGGTGAATTCGTCACCATCATGGGGCAGTCCGGTTCCGGCAAGAGCACGCTCCTCTCCATCCTGGGCGGGCTGAACCGCCCCACCGGCGGCACGGTCCAGATGTCCGGGGTCGACATCTACGCCTTGCCGGGGGAAAAACTCGCCGATTTTCGCAGCCAGAAGCTAGGCTTCGTATTCCAGTCCTTTAACCTGATCAGCTACCTGACCGCACTGGAAAACGTCATGCTGCCGCTTGCCATCTGCTCCCTGAAGTCCAAGGAGAAGGAGGCCGCGGCACGCGAGGCGCTTACCCGCGTGGGGCTTGGGGCGAAGGGGGACCGGCTCCCGAATCAGCTCTCCGGCGGCGAGCAGGAGAGGGTGGCCATCGCTCGCGCCATCGTGAACCGTCCCGAGATCCTTTTCGCCGACGAGCCGACCGGCAACCTCGACTCCAAAACCAGCCTGGAGATGATGAACCTGTTCCGCGGGCTAAACGACTCGGGGCAGACCGTGGTCATGGTGACCCACAATCCGGAAAACTGCGACTATTCCGACCGGACCATCCAGCTGAGGGACGGCCTGGTGGCTTGAGGGAGTCCAGCGATTTCTTGACACCCGTCTCCCGTGGGGTGTATTACATTAGACAGACGGCACCACGGGAGCGCAATCAATGAATAAAGACAAGGACGAGCGCAAAAGGTCGCACTTAAAGCTCGTGGTAAATAATGCGGAAATCAGGAGCACCAGGCCGGCCGGCGCCGAGCAGGAGTTCATTCCGCTTGAGGAGCTGATCGCAAACCGGGACGGCTTTCGCCCATCCTTCTATGCAGGTATGGGAAGGTTGCAGAGCAAGGGGTATCAGGCTCTGGAGCGCTTTCTGCTGGACCGCAGCGCCCCTTACGGTATCGATCCGATCCACGGCAAGGTGATGGTGCTCCCCGCCGGTGACCTCTCGCCCGAGGCGCTGGAGTTCGGCTCCCCCCAGGACGAGGTGCTCTTGAGTATTGCCGAGGATGCCGGCGGCAGCGGGCTTTGCTTCTCGCTGGAGATGATCCTGCCTTATTTTAGCGAGGACGATGCCGTGATGGAGGAGGCGCTGCTCTTTGCGCCGGTACTGCAGTATGGAGCGCTTTTTCTTGAGGAAAACCCGCATGATGGCCTGCTCGACCTGATCTACCGTCTGGCCGTGCCGCTCTTCCCGCCGCTACTCACCAAACGCCTTGCCGAAAGGATGTTCTCCATCTTCTCCTTCGAACTGAAGGAAACCTTCCTGGCGCTTACCGACTATCCCGAGAGCTGAGCCACACGCAATCGACTTGGTAGATCTAGGGGCAGCCGCTTTCAGTGGCTGCCTTATCACTGCGATCTCACATCATTGCCGCAATCTCACATCCTTAGCGCAATATCGCTGCATCCTTCCAGCACTATCAGTTAGCTGCATCCATCCTTTCCTAAATAACGCCAGGTGAACTGACAGTAGCCGGTATTTTTTTGCCTCTCCTGTCTCTGTTCGCCTTGACTCGATTCCTCGTCACTCAATCTGGCCGCCGCACGCCAGGTTCGGTATTGAATAAAAATATCATGTGAGTTTTCTTGTTTAATCGTTGCCGGATTAATATTAGTAAATAATAATAACTTTTAATATTTGCTGGCTTAGTTCGTGTAGATTTCAGGCAAGTAGCTGACTGGGATCATTTCATATTGAAAAGTTTTCCTAAATCTGTTAAATACCCTGAAACATTTGCTAGCTTTTTAGGTCCTAAATAGCTTATCCTGCGGCGACAATTGTTGAACTCCTGTTTTGTCCTATGCCGGGAACGGCTCTGATTGCTACAGTCGAGGGTGGTGACTGATCACCCCCTTTTTTTGCGGAAAATGCGGGCTTGTTATGGGCGGGTAACGGAGTGCGGCAGAATCGGGACCGGGTCCTGATGTATCACGATTCCCCTCCACTGCATCAACCCAAGCGCCTGGCAGCGCATCATTGTCATAAATTCATACCAAATCTAAGAACCTCTAACAGTACAGCGGATAGGTTTTGCCCCAGGGTGTAAGTACATCCAGGTATGCTCTCCACCATCGGATAGGACGTCATCCATGAAACTGTTGTCTTTCGTGCCAGCTCTGCTTGCCGGTCTCACCCTTCTCTGCTGCAACCCGGCGCTGGGTGCGTCCTGCTTGACAACAGAGTGCCATTCCAGCATCTCCGCGTTCAAGTATCCGCACGCGCCGGTGCAAGATGGCGACTGCGCCTCCTGTCACGAGCAGCGAGTGAAAGAGCATCCGGTCAAGGGAGGCAAAAGCTTCGAACTGGCAGCCAAGGGCGGGGCGCTTTGCAAGGATTGCCATGACGGGTTGGCGAGCAAAAAATACGTCCATGATCCGGTGCAGCAAGGAGATTGCACGGGGTGCCACAAGCCGCACGGCGCCAAGGAGCGCTTCCTGCTGGATCAGGAGGAAGATCGCAGCGAACTCTGCCTGGGCTGCCACGACGGCGCGCCCTTCAAGGCCAAATACATGCACGGACCGGCTGCGGTAGGCTCCTGCAATGCCTGCCACGATCCGCATCAGTCCAGCGAGAAAAAACTCCTTACCGGGACGGTCCGCGAGGTCTGCCTCAAGTGCCACGCGGATTTCGCCGAGGCGATGAAGGAAGCCCCGGTGGCTCACCCGCCGGTGCGCGACGACCCCTGTACCGCCTGCCACGACCCGCACGGTTCCGGGGTATCGATGTTTCTCAAGAACAAGATGCCGGACCTCTGTGTCGGCTGCCATAAGCACATCGGCAAGATCGTGGCCAACGTGAAAGTCCCGCACAAGCCGGTAGTGACCGGCGCGGGGTGCTCGAACTGCCATTCCTCGCACTACGGCAAGGCCAAAGGGCTTTTGGCGTCGGACCAGATGGGGGTCTGTCTCAGCTGCCACGGCAGGGACGATCTCGGCACACCGCCGCTGCAGAACATCAAGAAGCAGATCGAGGGGAAGAAAATGCTGCATGGTCCGGTTGCCAAAGGCGACTGCAAGGCCTGCCATGACCCGCACGGCTCGGACAACTTCCGCCTGCTGCGCGGCAGCTACCCGGCCGCCCTCTACACCCCCTACAAGGACGGAATCTACGACGGCTGCCTGAAATGCCACGAGAAAAACCTGCTCCGTTTTCCCGAAACGACCATCTACACCAGGTTCCGAAACGGCAACCGGAACCTGCACTACGTTCACGTGGTGAACCGGAAGGGACGCACCTGCCGTATCTGCCACGACCCGCACGCAAGCGACGGAGAAAAGCTGATCAGCAAGGAGGGGACCCGGTTCGGGGACTGGAAAATACCGATCAACTTCGTCACCAACTCGACCGGGGGCAGCTGCGCCCCCGGCTGTCACCGCGCCTTCAAATACGACCGGATGAAGGCGGTTGTCTATCAGCAGAACTAGGACGCATCAGCTGCGCCGCTAACCGTCAGGGCGCATTTTCACCCCAAAGCAGGAAGTCAGATAAGGAGCAGCAACATGAAGATTGGCATTTTGGGTACCGTGAACGGCAGTGTGGTCAAAAAAATCAAGCCGGTTATGCTCATGCTGTTTCTGGCGGGCGCTCTCTCCGGTTGCGCCGGGACGACAGCCTCGTCGGTCGGCCCCATCTTTTTCCCCCCCCCGCCCGACGAGCCGCATGTCCAGTTCCTCACCGGCGTGACCTCTTCCACCGACCTGGAGGAGAAGCAGAGCGAACTATCCCGCCTGGTAAGCGGAGGGAGCAAGACCGTGACCCGGCTCGGCAAGCCCTACGGCGTCGCCGTGCACAAAGGGAAGGTCTACGTCTGCGACGTGGCTGCCTCCCAGGTCGTGGTGGTCGACTTCGCCAACAAGACCATGAAAAACCTGAACGACGAGATCGGTGGCGGCGCCTTGAAAAAGCCGATCGGGGTCGCCGTCGACGAGGACGGCAACGTCTACGTGGCCGACAACGGCAGGAAGGACATTGCGGTCTACGGCCCGGACGGCAAATACCTGAAGGCCTACGGCAAGGATCTGGACTATTCCAGGATCATCGGCGTGGCCGCCTACAAGGAGTTCCTGCTGGCCCTCGATAACCGTCTCGGGAAAATATTCGTGCTGCACCGCACTACCGGCGAACTCCTCTCCACCATCGGTGACAGTCCCGACCGCAGCAAGAACATGGCCCTTCCCAACGGCATCACGGTCGATTCCAAGGGGAACATCCGCGTGGTGAACATGGGTAACGGCAAGGTCAAGGAGTACGACCTGGACGGGCACATGCTCTCCGAGTTCGGGCGGCTGGGCGACAGTCCCGGCGACTTCACCAGGCCGCGCGGCGTCGCCGTAGACAACGACGGCAACATCTTCGTGGTCGATGCCGGGCACCAGGTGGTGCAGGCCTTCAACAACGAGCGCCGCATGCTGGGATACTTCGGCAAGCCGGGGCTGCCGGCCGGTTCACTGAACCTTCCTGCCGGGATTGCCGTCTCTACGGACAACCTCGAGCATTTCCAGAAGCTCGCCGCGCCGGGATTCAAGCTGCAGCAGATCATCTACGTGGTGAACCAGTACGCCAGCCCGATCAACTACTCTCTCGCGGTTTATGGGCTGGGCGAGATGGAGGGGGCGGCCGAGCGGACGGCGGCAAGGAAAGCGGAGGCTGACAAGGAGAAGGAAAGGAAGGCGGCCAAGGAGAAAAAGGGCGCCGGCAAATAGGCCGGCCCCAGCTGCCGTTGAGGCGGGCCGGGGAAAACCCGGAATCGGGATAGCAGCAGAGACACCTTGGAAGGAACAGTGAAGGCACCGTCTTCAGGTCCAGCAACCGGAGTAGTGATGCAGAAGAAGTTGTGGTTACTAATCGGGATCATCTGCATCACCGCTTCGCTCTGGGGGTGCGACCCGCTCACCAGGCATAAGGTCGTCTCGACCGTTTTCGACGGCGTACCGAGCATGCCTCCGGCGGACCAGTACTGCATGGACTTTCACCAGCAAAAGCTTGCCGAGGACAAGTTGAAGGCCGCCAGGAAAGAGTCCGGCCCAGACAAGAAGGATCTCGGGTCGAGCCACCCCCCCTACAAGGAAAAACGCTGCGACAAGTGCCATGACAAGTCCCAGGACTCCGGCCTGATCAAGCCGAAGGAAAAGCTCTGTTTCGTCTGCCATCCGAAGATCATCGACGCCTACAACATCCACGGCCCCGCATCCGTCGGCTCCTGCCTGGAGTGCCACGAGCCCCATTCTTCGAGCTATCCCTCGCTGCTCAAGGTGGAAAAGGCGAAGCTCTGCGCCTTATGCCACCAGGAAGCGCGGCTGGCGGCGGCGATGCACGACAAGGTCGTAGCAGCGGGATTGTTCTGCATGGATTGCCACAATCCGCATGCCGGCCCCGCCAAGTACTTCCTAAGATAGCCGCATGCGCCAGAGACTGATTTACCCCAGCGTACTTTTGGCACTGCTCTGCTGTTCTACACCGGCCCATGCCGCCAAAAACGTGGAGATCGTCCGCTATCCGACCCTGCTCATGCTGGGGGGATTGTCCCAGTCGGTCGGCGTCTCCTACAGTTACGCCCAGCACCAGACCCCCAACTCCACCTCCTCGGGGAGCTCGCTGCGGGAAGGTTACTCCTTCGGCACAGTCGCGGCCATCCTGGACCCGCACCTGGTCACCCTGCAGCTCATGGGGGGGCTCTCCTACTCCCAGCACTTCGACGACAAGACCTCGACGCTTCTGGACGGGGAGTACAACATCGTGGCGAGCGCCTTCGACATGAGCTACCACCCGGCACTGATCAGCAGTTCACGCACCACCACGGTCATTTCCAACGGCTACACGCCGACCTACTCCCTGACCAACAACAGCAATCAGGTCTCGCTCTCGCTGCTCAACTCCACGCTCCCCGTGCAGCTTTACTACGTGCATTCCACCTCGGAGTCCAGTGGGCTGCCGGTCGATGCCACCAGCGTTTCCGACGCCGCCGGCCTCTCCCTGCACCACGGCTATCTCGACATCAGCGACACCCGCTTTTCTCTCAGTCACAGCAGGTCCAGTTCCGGGACCAGCAGCTCGAGCGGGTACCAGGTGTCATTGGGCAATTTCCTCACCCTGGATGAGCAGCACCGTTACCGGCTCTCCTCAAGCCTGGACGTCTCCGAGACCAGCTCGTCCGGGGTGCCGCAGCGCAACATCAGCATCTCCGAAGACCTCTCCTGCGCCTTCGGCGCGGCGCTCAACGGGAGCCTCTCCGATCGATTCTCCACCAGTTCGACCCTCGACTTCGACGGCAACAAGCAGAGCATGCGGAACAACTCCATTTCCGCCTCTCTCTCCCACAGGCTGTACCAAAGCCTCACCACGAGCCTGTCCGCCTCGGTGACCAACGGCTCCTCCATGGGGGGGACCACCTCCTCCTACGGCGGCGCCGCACGGGTCTCCTACAGCAAGATCCTCCCGGCGCAGAGTAACCTCTCCCTCGCCCTGGACGGCAGCCGGAACATATCGTCGCAGGAGCTCGCGGACCCGCAGCTCTCGGTGCGGGACGAGCCGCACCTCGCCGTGAACTGGGGCGACCGCATCGAGCCCGCCCTCTCGGGGAGACTCACCCAGGTGATCAGCGTGAGAAGCCTCAATGTCGAGCCGCAGATCGAGTACCTGGAGGGGATCCACTACCTGGTGAACCTGGAGCTCGGGTACATCGAGATCCTGCAGAGCATCGAGCCGGGGAGCATAGTGCCCGGGAGCGACATCGTGGTCTCCTATACGGTCGCAGCCAACTCCTCCATCAGCTTCGAGACCATCGGCCTCGGGAGCTCGGCCAACCTCACCCTTTTCGGTGGCCGCTACAACCTGGGGGCCAGCTACTCCACCCAGAGCCAGCGTCTGGTCTCCGGGGAGACCGACAATGAGCCTCTGGTCAGCTCGAACAGCCTGAACCTGGTGGCCAGCGCCAACTTCAACCCGACCCTGATGGGCATGGAGTACGGCCTGGTCGACAGCACTCAGGAACAGACCTCGCACTTCGCCGCCTACCTGTCGCACTCCCTGCGTACCGCCAGTAACGCCGCGGTATCTTTCACCCTGCGCGACACCTACACCATGGTCGGGGCGACCGAAGCCGGCACCGCCGCGTCGAACCAGAACACCTTCAGCGCCTCGGCAAGTTACAGCCGCAAGTTCTTCAGGTGGGTGAATTTCCTCGCGGCCGTAGCCGCCAACGACAGCCGCAGCGGCGGCAGGCACAGCGACTTCCTCTCCCTGAGGGGGGCGTTGAACGGGAGCTACAACCAGTTGCAGCTTTCCCTGACCGCGCAGACCCTGTACCGCATTGCCGGCCAAGGGACCACCCGGGACAGCAATTTTTCCTGCTCCATAACGAGGTTCTTCTGATGCATGTTAAAGCTCCCGCCTCAATTCGCTCAGCAGACCGGGGCGCCCCCGGATTGAAGGGACGCCTTGCCCTGGCCGCCATCATGCTGATCCTCTGCGCCTGCGCGGGTCCCAAGCCGCTGCTGACGCCGGCCCGGGAGGCGCGACCCCAGTGGCCCGAGGCCCCCTTTGCCGCCCGCATCCAGTGGGTCAAGAGCGTGGCCACCCCGGAGGACGCCGGTATCGGCAAGTCGGTCTGGAAAAAGGCGCTGGAACTGGTCACCGGTGCCGACGTGCGCCAGATCGTCAAGCCTTACGGCGTGCTCTACGACGACGCGGGACGCCTGCTGATCGCCGACGCCGGTGCCGGAGTGGTGCATCTCATGGACAGCAAAAAGGGGCGCTACACCCAGATCACGGCCGAAGGGGGCGCGCCTTTCGGCACCCCGATAGGGCTTGCCGAGGACGACGAGAACCGTCTCTACATCACGGATTCCGCCGCCGACATCGTTTACCGCTACGACCTGGAGCGCCAGAGCCTGACCCCGTTTCTGCGCGGCATGGAAAGGCCGACCGGCATCGCCTACAACAAGGTCAACAAGATGCTCTACATCTCGGAGACCACGGCGCACCGCGTCACCGCGGTGGACCTGAACGGCACGGTGAAGTTCAGCTTCGGGGACCTGGGCGGACCCAGGCAGACTCCCTTCAACCTCCCGACCGACGTGGCGACCGACGCCAAAGGACAGGTCTACGTCACCGACCCGCTCAATTACATGATCAAGATCTTCACCCCCGAGGGAGTGCAGGTCACCCAGTTCGGGGAGATGGGGGATACCAGGGGGGAATTGAACAAGCCGAAGGGGATCGCCGTCGACCCGGAGGGGCGCATCTACCTGTGCGACGCGCTGCTCGACACGGTTCAGATCTTCGACGACCAGGGGCAGTTCCTGTTCAGCTTCGGGGCGACCGGCAGCGAGGACGGCGCCTTCTGGATGCCGTCGGGGCTTTACATCCACGGCGGGTACATCTTCGTCTCGGACAGCTTCAACCAGCGGGTGCAGATCTTCAGGTACCTAAGCGGTGACGGAGACGAATCGAAGGCCCCCTCGACGGACCTGTTGCAAACGACCAAGAGGTAACACGTGATGAACCGACTATATCGCCCCTTAAAAGAGCTGCGCCTTTGCCTGCGCCCGGTCCGCCTGGCGGCACTGGCGCTGCTTGCCACCGTGGCCCTCCCGGGGGCGCTGCACGCCAAGCTGAGCGTGCTGGATTCGCCCCACAACCTCTCCAGCCTGGGCGGCCGCGGCAAGAGCTCGGGCGAGCCCGGCACCGCGGTATTCGCCGAGGAGGCGCGCGTCTGCGTATTCTGCCATGTCCCGCACCGCGCCACCGCCGGGACCCCGCTCTGGAGCCGGGGGCTGCCGTCGGGGGAGGAGTACAAGCCCTACAACGAGTCCTCCACCCTGAAAGCGAGCCCCAAGCCGGACAAGCCGACCGGTTCCTCGCGCATGTGCCTTTCCTGCCACGACGGCACCATAGCGCCGCTGAACCGGTATCAGGGGAGCAAGATCGCGGTGGACCGCTACATGCCCACCGACTACAGGCCGGCCTTCAACGCCAACCTCTCGCTCGATCTGCGCGACGACCACCCGATATCGTTTCTCTACACCGAAGCGCTGGCCGCGCGGGGCGGCCTGGTCTCGCCTGCCGACCTTCCGGGGCACATCATGCTGGAGGGAAGGGTCAGTCTCGAGTGCACCGCCTGCCACGATCCGCACGACAACCAGTACGGCAATTTCCTGGTGATAAACAACGGCAATCCGGGCAGGCCCGGCTACCTGCCGGGATCGCCGCTTTGCAACTCCTGCCATATCCCGACCGACTGGCCAAGCTCGACGCACAATAACCCGAGCCTTCCGGCTCTCAACAAGGGGTGCATGAACTGCCATATGGTCCATAACGCTGCGGGACCGGTGCGTCTTTTGGGTTACGCCAAGATGGAGCAGAATTGCCTGGGCTCCTGTCACAACGGCGACAGCACCGAAGGGGCCAATATGGAGCCGCTCTTCGCGGTGAACATGTACCGCCATCCGGTGGAGTATCACGACCCCCTGCCGTCTCTGGACCATGACGAAATGGAGACCTTGCCGGCCACCAACTACCATGTTCAGTGCGTCGATTGCCACAATCCCCACCAGGTGAACGGCAGCAATGCCCCGCTCACCAATGCCCCCCAGATCAGCGGCCGTCTCAAGGGGGTCCGCAAGGATAGCGCCGGCAACTACGCCAGCACCGAATTCGACATCTGCTTCAAGTGCCATTCCGGTGGCAATGCCGAGAAGTTCTACGGCCAGGACGGCGTGCTCCCGGACCGGATGATCCCGGAACCGGATCAGATGAAGCGTTTCGACTCCCGGAACCCCTCCTTCCACCCGGTCACCGCGAACCGGCGCACCGCGGGCGCCAGCCTGCTGGAGGCGCTGCGCCCCAACCTGGTGCGGATCTATTGCACCGACTGCCACAACTCCGACCAGAGTGCCAAGGCCCTGGGAAGCGGTAGCGGACCCAACGGTCCGCACGGCTCGAAATACCGGCATATTCTGATCGCGCGCTACGAGCAGCCGCGTTTCGAGGATCCGCGCGAGCCGTTCAGCAACAGCCTCTATTCGCTCTGTTTCCGCTGTCACTGGTCCGATTACGTCATGACCAGCGGCTCCGCCTTCAAAAACGGCCTGGACAACCTGCATGGCTTCCATGTACGCGACAAGCAGATCGCCTGTTTCGTCTGCCACGACCCGCACGGAGTCTCCCAGGAGAGGGGGGCGACGGCGGCCAACAACTCCCATCTGATCAATTTCGACAAGTCCTATACCGTCGGCAGTTTTGTGGCGGCCCCGCAGTACGTCGCGGGGGTGAACGGAGGGAGCTGCACGGTCAATTGCCACACCAACGCTGGAAACACTCGCGGGTACGGCGACGCCGCGGCCCAGGGAAGGGCGCTTTTGCAAAGGAAGCCGATGAACCTGAGATCCCCCAACCAGCGTCCGGTGCTGCCCTCGCTTCCGGGCCTTTCGCTACCGCGCTAAGAACCGTTCAAAGTTCAAGGTTCTAGGTTCAAAGTTCGTAGGTCGGGTTGCCGCCTCTTCGCTCCCTCTCCCTGTCCCTGTCCCACAAGGGGAGAGGGGACTTTAAAAGGGAGACGGGTTTAGCCCCCCTCCCTTTATGGGAGGGGCTGGGGGAGGGCAGCTCTTCTCACCTCCATCGTCTTGCCTGACCGCTGATCTGCAGCATAAGACCTCCCCCCTTTGTAAAAGGGGGAGCGGGGGGGATTTGACCCAGATTGCGACGGAGTGCCGAGGGCGCTTTAAGGCAAATCCCCCTAAATCCCCTTTTTCAAAGGGGGACTTTTCACGGCTCTGATACGAGTTGCTAATAAGCTAACGACACCCCTCGCTGCTGCCTCCGGAGTTCCTCATGCGTCTCAAAATACCTGTCCTGCTCGCCATAGTGGTTGCGACCCTTCTGGTTTACTGGCAGTGCGCCGGCCACGACTTCATCATCCTCGACGATCAGCTCTACGTGACCATGAATCCCTACATTCAACAGGGATTGACCTGGGAAGGGGCGCAATGGGCCTTCTCTGCCGTATCCACGCAGACCAGCGGCAACTGGCATCCCGTCACCTGGCTCTCGCACATGCTGGACATCGAGTTGTTCGGCCTGAACCCGACCGGGCATCATCTGGTCAACGTGGCGCTGCACGCCCTGAATGCGGCGCTGCTTTTTCTGGTGCTGAGCTCAATGAGCGGCGCCCTCTGGCGCAGCGCCCTGGTCGCCGCCCTGTTCGCGCTGCACCCCTTGCACGTGGAGTCGGTGGCTTGGGTGGCGGAGCGCAAGGATGTGCTGAGCACGCTCTTCTGGATGCTCACCCTTATGCTCTACCTGGCATACCTGAAGCGGCCCGGGGCCTTGCGTTACCTTGCCGCCCTGGCGGCCTTTGCCCTGGGGCTGATGGCCAAGCCGATGCTCGTGACGCTGCCGCTTGTCATGCTCTGCCTTGATTTCTGGCCCCTCCGGCGCCTCGCGGCCAGCACTGGCATGCCGGAAGCCGCGCCGCCAGGCGAGGCGTCGCCTGGCGCTCCAGCCGGGGAGAAAAGCTGGCCCGGGCTGGTGCTGGAAAAGCTCCCCTTTCTGGGGCTGACCGCGCTCTTTTGCGCCGTGGCGCTCTACGCCCAGCATCAGGGGGGGCATGTCCCGGATCTGGCGACGCTGCCGCTTCAGTCGAGGCTCTACAATGCGTTTCTGGCCTACTGCGGCTATCTCGCCAACGCTTTCTGGCCGCACGCCCTTGCCATCCATTACCCTCTTCCCAAGCTGATCTCGCCCTTGCCCGCCCTCGGCTGCCTGCTGCTCCTTGCCGGGCTCACTGCGGCCGCAGCCGCCAAATTCCGGCGCCACCCCTACCTTATCGTCGGCTGGCTCTGGTTCCTGGTGACGCTGGTGCCGGTCATCGGCCTGGTTCAGGTGGGACGTCAGTCGATGGCGGACCGTTACATGTACATCCCGCTGATCGGCCTCTCCATCGCCGTGGTCTGGGGCGTTCCTGCGCTTTTCCCCGCGCTGGCCCGGCGTCGCGCCCTGCTGGCAACGGCTTCGGTCGCAGCGCTGCTGGCATTTTCAGCGCTGACCTGGCAGCAACTGGGCCACTGGCGCGACAGCCAGGCGCTGCTGCAGCATACCATCCGGGTCACCGGGCCCAATTACTTCGCCCATTTTCTGCTCGGTAACGCACTGTTTCAGAAGGGGAGGTATCAGGAGGCGCTACCCCATTATCTGGAGACCGTGCGTGTCGTCCCGGACGACGAGCCGGCCCACTACAAGATCGGCGTCATCTCCATGATGAGCGGCGATCTGCAACGCGCGATAGCCCACCTATCCATCAGCCTGACCCTTGACCCGAACTCCGAAAGATCGGCCAACGCCCGCGTCTCGCTGAACCGCTGCCTGGAGATCGTGGCTGCCCATAAGTAACATAGAGTTCATTAAGCTGGTGTTTTAATTCCGGCCGACTTTTAAAACTAAAAAGGCCCCCTGTCAACTCAGGGGGCCTTTTTTCAGTTCATCTTCCGCAGCACTTATGACTACTTCCCGAACTCCTGTACCACCTGCCACAACCAGCACAACCCTAAGGAAACCACAGCGATCTGCTCGACCTGCCACACGGTTCCGCACGGTCCTGAAGCGCATAAAGGGGAGGGAGCGTGGAACAAGCATTGCGTTTGTTCATCGTTTAATGAGAAAAGTCCCCTTGCTGAAAGGGGCATTTCTCGTTGGACCCACCGCGGGCGGAAAAGAAGTACGGCGTGCGCCTACTGCAATATATTAATTAAACCTCTTGGCTTCACGCCCTGCCCGGAGCCCCTCGATCGACTCCTCCGTTAATTCACTGGACTTTATGCCCGGAAATCACCCGTTTCACCCGGTTTGCCTGCCATTGTTGCATGGAAATATTCGGATTTAGCCATATAGCGATTGCGTCCAGTTAAAACACAGTGCCGTTCGGTTCAACCGGCCCTCGGAAAGGCCGCGTCAGGTACCGATCTCCCGCTGCTGTGGTATTAGCATTTCTAATAATAAATTTATATTATTAATACAGTATTAATATATAGGGTTTATGAAATAGTTAACGGCATAAAATTAAAATGAATTGCCGCCAGGAACATTTTTTGCTGAGTGGCACTTCTTAGCTTCATATCAACGCAGTAACAAAAGGAGAAGCAAAAATGAAAAAAGTCTTGGCAACAATGGCAGCAATCGGTTGTCTCGCTGCAGCAGGTACCGCAGTTGCCGGTATCCCCGCCGGCACAGGGGTCAACGGTTCCCTTCACGACATGACGCTGGTCGTGCCGGGAACCGCAGACTCGATGGGCCGAGTCTGTGTCTACTGCCACACCCCTCACCATGCTGTCGTGACTGATGGGTCGGCTAACCTGCCCCTTTGGAACCACGCGCTGACCCCGGACGACCAGTTCACCGCTTACACCTGGGCCACCCCGAACAACTCCAACGACGGCGCCTTCGACATCGTTGATCCGCTGGCCGGCCCGAGCCGTCTTTGCATGAGCTGCCACGACGGAAGCATCGCAGTTGACGAGCACGGCTCCGCATTCGCCTCGGCTGGCTCCCTCAGGGATCCTATTCTTTCCAAAGGCCTCATCGGCAACCTCGGCGAGACCGCAGACGGCAAGGGCCGCGCCAACCTGACCAAGGACCTGAGCAACACCCACCCGATCGGCTTCGACTACAACGAGATCGCTGCATTCCGTAACTCCAAGTCCAAAAACGGCTCGGCTACGGCCGGCGGCGCTACCGAAATCGTGCCGGCAACCTTCGGTTACGCTTACGACTACCCGGACGCAGAAGGAAGCACAACACAGGGTGTGTACAACACCGTGCTCCGAAACAACGGCGGCAGCAACAAGACCATCGCCGACAACCTTTACGGCGGCAACATCATGACCTGCGCCACCTGCCACGAAGTTCACAACAAAGAGAACGCTAAACAGGACGACTACACCGACGGGGTTCCTCGGAAGAACGGCCTGTCCGGGTCACTCGCAGGCTTCCAGGATGCTCCAAACTACTTCCTGTATGCTAGACAGACCCAGTCTCTGATCTGCCTCTCCTGCCACGTCAAGTAATTTAATGCTATGAGTGGGAGCTCACTGCTTCCATAATTTCGCCTCTGCTGGTTAGGCCGTTTCCTGAGAAGGAAAAACCAACCACATGAAGCTAACAAAGGGGACTTTCGATGATCAAAAAAGGATTAGTCACTCTGGTCTGTCTGACAGTAATGTCTGCGCTCTGGTCTTGGGCCGCGACGACATACTCGATTTCGACCAAGATCAATAGCCTCGGCACAAAAGCCTTATACGATGACAATAACCAATTTCTTCGCTATACCTCTGTAATCGGCGGTACCATCAGCGTTGACAACAAAGCCGAACAGGACCGGGGCGTCAAGTACACCAACTACACCACCACCTCGCGCGTCGTGACTGTTGTGGTCGATCCTAAGCCCGGTTACAAGATCTCGGCTCTGACCAAAAACGGCACGTCTGTAAGTGTTGGTGCCAACCAGACCACACCAGTTCCGGTCGAGTTCGTGAAGCCGCTGGTGCTTAAGACCCAGACGCTGGTGGCAACCTTCGCAGTTGAAAGCGTAGGCGCCGTTCAGTCTAGAACCTGGCAGCTGCAGATCCAGAACCAGAATGGTGGCGGCAAGCTAAGCGTTACGCGCGGCGTCACCCCTGCTGTCGATTACACCTCGATCGGCAAGCCGCTGGTGAAGAACTACCTCGACACCACGCCGGTGAGCGTGCTTGTTGACGCAGCTGATGGCTACAGGATCGATTACATCCTCGTCAATGGCCAGAAAATCACCATCCTCACCCCGGATGCGCAGATCGTCCCCATCGATCCCAAAGAGGGCAGCAGGGTAAGATCGGTTGTGGCAGCTTATAAGAAAAAGCCTCTCGCAGTCACTACTGACGTTATAGAGCCCAGCACGCCTAACCCCGGCCAGATAGGCTATATCCCCAATGGTATCGCTCCGATCAACCCCAATGCTGACGTCTATGGCAATGTGAGACTGATCGTAACCCCGACCGGTTCCAACAACATCGTTGACTTCATCACCGTTGCAGGTCGGAAAGTCTTGGTCTCTGACCCAACTCCAGCCCCTGGTACTGTAGTTATCAACAGAGTCACCTTGACCGACAGGTTCGGCGATGTTGCAACCCTTCCCAACAGGGGAGCGGTGAAAGTGACCATTTCCGGTATCACTTCCGCGATCACCGTAACGGCTACCTACAAAAAAGACAACACCCTTGAGATGGGCAGCTGCACCAAGACCTGCCACCTCCAATCCAGTAACGCAGTAGTGCTTGCTGTACCGGATACTTGGAAGGCTTCCGCACATTACAAGAATGCAGTCGACTGCGTAACCTGCCACCAGACCATGCCTGGCACTGTAATCAAGGCGACTGTCAGCGCAACCTCCTTCCTCAACCTATCGTCCAACAGCGCCGGGGCAGAGGGTGCCAGCTACTGTGCTTCTTGCCACAACAACACCAAACCACTTTCCGGCGCCCATGCAATAGCATTCGCTGGTTCGTGTTCATCCTGCCACACCACCGTTCATAACCCGGATGCAGTAGGCTGCGATTCCGCCTCCTGCCACGCTGCTACCGCTGTTGTAACAGATTGGGCAGCTGGAGCCCACGGCACAGCATCCGGTCACAACACCGGTACCTGCCAGCGCTGCCATGCAACTGAAGGCGCTATCGTTGGCGCAACTGTAGGCTGGACCGGCAGCTACACGAACGTGCTCAAGGCGTACTCCTCGACCGTATGGCGGAATAACGCGCCGGCGGCATCCAGCAACGGCATCAGCTGCGCCGTCTGTCACGATCCACACGGCGGGCTTCGCGCCATCAACACCTACAACGGCACTGCCGCTGTGGCTTGGGACCCGAACCAGAACAGCAAGAACGACGATCAGTTCGACGTCTGCACCAGCTGCCACACAATGCAGGACAACACTGGCGCACAGACCGACATGTACCACGAGAAGAGCTCCATCAGCATCGGCCGCATGATTGGCGATTCGCACTACGACAATCCGGCAACCGGCCTTGGAAGCGACAACAAGGCTCTTGCCAATGGCAACGTCGTTGAGGGTTATGTCATCCGCACCAAATCGGCTAATCCTTGCGCCGACTGCCACAACCTGCACAGCGCCGACCTGACCATTCAGGAAGCATGGGGCACCTCCGCTCATGCCGGTAAGATCACCAGCAACAAATCAGCTGCGATTCTTGCGGCATGCAATGCCGCCAACCCCGGCAAGGATTGCCTGGTCGACACAGGCCTGGATTCCCGCAACAAAGTGAAAACTCTCCTTGAGCTGTTTGAAGCTAGCACTGCTGGCGTTGCTACCGCCAAAGCAGGCGGAGCCCTTGACGACCACGCAGGCAACGGCTGGACACACTACAACTGGGACCTCGTTAGCCGCGCCGATTGCCAGCGCTGCCACACCTCGACTGGTCTCGCTAACTTCCTTGATTCCAAGATCAACAAGACAACCTATGTTGCAGCTGACAACAACTTCGGTCATCTGGCCGACTGGACTGCAGCTGGCGGTTCGCCGCAGAACGAGCTCCTCTACTGCTGGGGCTGCCACAATAACTCCCAGACCGGCGAACTGCGTAACCCCGGTGCTATCGTCGAAACCTATGCAGGTACTCCGACTGTCGCCGTTACTTATCCGAACGTAGGCAAGTCCAACGTCTGCATGGCCTGCCACCTGGGCCGTGAAACCGGCGCCGTTGTTGCAGCGTCGACTGTCAATTTCTCCGACACTGGCTTCATCAACTCCCACTACCTGGCAGCAGGTGCTTCCATCTTCAACGAGTCCGGTTATGAGTATGCCGGTCAGAACTACACCATGGGCGCGCACCGCAACGTCGGTGCAGCAAACGGCGCAGGTCCCTGCGTTGCCTGCCACATGACCAGCGCAGAAGGTCACTCCTTCGAAATCGTAGCGAAAGACGCAGCTGGCGTCATCACCGCTGTTGAAACCACCACCTGCGCTTCCTGCCACGGCACCGCAATGACTGCCGCCAAGCTTGAAGCTGACAAGGCTACTTTCCACACGGCTATGGAGTCTCTGAAGACTGCTCTTGCCAACAAAGGTATTCTTTTCGCAAACGCACATCCTTACTTCTACAAAGACCTGAACGGCAACGGCGTAATGGATGCCGCTACCGAGCAGGTTTCCACCAACGCATTCAAAAACTGGGATGCAGTTGCCCCCGGCAAAGGCAAGGACGTGATGGGTGCGGCCTTCAACTACAACCTCTTCGAGCACGATCCGGGCGCATACGCTCACAACCGTGGTTATGCCCTCAACCTGATCGCTGACTCCATCGACTTCCTCGCCGACGGCGTGGTCAACGGCCAAGGCGTGTTCACCATCAACGCTGTTGAGACCAACCTGCTGGGAACCAAAACCGTAAGGGTTAGCGATACCGTCCTTACTGCCGGCACCGGCGTAATGGGCCTCCTCAATGCTGAAGTAGCCAGCACCAAGTGCGAAGGCTGCCACAGCGCCACTGCCACTGAATGGAAGACCACCCTTCACGCAGACGCAAACGGTTCGCCGAGCGGCGGCGGAGGTTGCGCGACCTGCCACGCACCTAATGGCGAGTACGTAATGTCCACCGAGCGTGTCGCCAATGGCAGCACGACTGAAAGAATGGCTGGCGTCGTTGGCTGCGCAGCCTGCCACGGCGAAGGTCATCCGGTCGCTGGTGCAGCAGCAGCTACCGCTTGTGCTTCCTGCCATGACTACGACGGTCACCACGGACAGACTACTCCGTCTGTCGCCAAGAGAGTCGCTCTTTCCAAGCACAACATCACCCCGTTGGGCGAAATAGCCGGTCATAACAGTACTGGCTGCCAGCGTTGCCACACCCTCGAAGGCTATGTTGCTTTCGGCGAGTCCGGCAATGCCTTTGGCGGACCCACCAATGGTAGCTTCACTGGTGTAACTGCAGTACAGAACGTATCCTGCGCTGCCTGCCACGATCCGCACACCGGCACGCTGCGCGCAACTCCGGGCTGGGATGTCGGTTCTGCCCAGTACGACCTCTGCACCTCTTGCCACAACCTGACCAACGCTGCCGGGACTCCGATCGCTTCGGGTCTGCCGGTCGGTCCTGCTGGTAGCGAGGTTCAGACTGTAGAAATGCAGCAGCACAAGAAGGACTGGTACCGTAACATCGCCTCGACCCACTACGACCTGGCAACCACCGGGCCTGGCACAGGCGCCACCAACATCGTCGAGGGCTACGTTGTCCGTAAGGACCTCGCCTCGGCCTGCACCGACTGCCATGGTCACGAACTGAGGACCAACACTGGCGACCTCAACACGGCAACTCCTGCAGAAGAAGACCTTACCATCCACACCGAGTGGGCTCAGTCGGGTCACGCTGGCGGCCTGCTCAAGGCTAAACTGGCAAAATCCGCCGAACTCGCTTACGCAAAAACAACTGCAACTTCTCAGGCAATCATGGCCGCTGGTTCCACCGGGGCCGCCTATGCCTGGGGTCACTACCCGTGGTCGCAAACCAGCACCCGCGGCGATTGCCAGAAGTGCCATACCACTACCGGTTACGTGAACAAGATCGCAAGCCAGGTGAATGGCACAGCTTATGACTTCAACGCCAACGACTTCTCTCACCTGAAAGACTGGACCCCGGCTGCTGGTTCCGGTCAGGCCGAGCTGCTCTACTGCTGGGGCTGCCACAGCAACGCCGAATCCGGCGCGCTGCGGGCTTCCGGTGCTACCACGCTCGACTACACCGTTGGCGGTCAGACCGTGGCCATTCCCAACGTCGGCAACTCCAACGCCTGCATCCTCTGCCACGCAGGTCGCGGCAACGCAAACGACAGCAACACTTCCAGCCGTTTCGCTGGTCACCATGGTGTTGCCGGCGCAACCCTGTTCAGCAGCGTAACCCACGTCGGTTATGAGTTCGCTGGACTGAGCTATGCAAATGTAGGGTACTTCGCTCACGACAAAATTGGCGTAACTACCGATGCCAATGGTAAAGTAACCGGCAGCGGCCCCTGCGCCTCCTGCCACATGAGTGGCGCTAATCACAAGTTCGAAGTTGTTGAGAAAAACGCCGAAGGCGTGATTGTCAAGCTTAACGCTACTTCATGCTACAGCTGCCACACCGGCGCTCATGGAGCGGCCCTGGTAGCCGAAGATGTTCTTGGTACCGACGGCGTCACCGTCCTCCACTCCGCAGCAGCAGCTGCTGCCTTCCTGGAGGAAGAGGCCGAAGGTTACAAGCAGGCAGCAGACATCCTGGTCGCACTGGCTGCCAATACCATCACCAACTACAAGGCAGCAGTTGTTAAAGAAACCAGCACTGTTGCTGATGATCGCGGCGCTTTCCAGAACTCCAAGCTGATTGGCGACGAGCCGGGCGCATTTGCCCACAACCGTGTCTACGCTAAGCGCCTCATCTTCGACTCGATCGATTACCTCGAAGACGGTTATATCAATGGCAGCATAGCTGACTACTCGGCTACCTACCCGCACGGAGCTGCATGGCTCGGTTCGGCACGTCCCTAATATCGACCTGATATCCAGAGGTCTGCTATGAACATTGGCCCCCGCCGCAAGGCGGGGGTTTTTTTATGTGCGACGCTGCAAACAGGCAGACCGCCCCAGCCCAGCCCCAGAAACAAGAAGCAAGCTGGGCATTCTGCAAGTCAGGCAGGGTTTTGCTTGACTGGAGCCCATATTTGTCATAAACAATGAGCTGCTTTTTACGTGGTCGATCTCTCTCCCACTATATCCCCGGCAACGGGGCATCCTATGATTCTTTCAGGAAGCAATTAATGGAACACGAACAGAATCCGGTAAAATCGGAAACCGCTTCTTTGCCTAAGGTAGCTCAGGCTCTACTCCCTTTTATGCTGCTCATCCTGGCTGCTTTTCTCCCCTACTGCCATACCTTTAGTTACCCCTTTCATTTAGACGACAACTATGCCTTTGTAGATAACCCGGTGATCAAAAACCTGGCCGGTTTCCTCGATGGCAGCGGCTTTGACTACAATCCGCGACGCTTCATCGGCCATCTCACCTTTGCCCTCAATTACCATTTCGGCGGCCTCGACGTGTTCGGCTACCACCTGGTGAACGTCGGTATCCACATCCTGGCTACCCTGCTGGTCTATGGCTTGACACGGCTCACCCTGTCGACTCCGTTTTTCACCGCTTCGACCCGGCGCTGCCAGGCTCCCGACCACGAGCTCTCCCTTTCCGGCTCCAGGCTGCCGCGCAACAGTTGGATCCCGCTTTGCGCCGGCCTGCTGTTCGCCGTGCACCCCGTGCAGACCCAGGCGGTCACCTACATCGTCCAGCGGCTGGCCTCTCAGGCTACGCTCTTCTATCTGCTCGCCCTGGCGCTCTATGTCCGGGCCCGGCTGCGCACGGTGCGGCCGGAACCGGATGTCCTGAGTCCGGAGTCCTCCGCAACAAGGGAAGCCGTGCCGAGTGCCGGCCTCCCCGGGACGCTGCTTCTGTTCCTCTTTTCTGCGCTGGCGGCGCTCTCTGCCATGCTGACCAAGGAGATCGCAGCTACTCTCCCCCTGGCCATTCTGCTTTACGAGCTCTCCTTCTTCAGGCACGCCCCGCGGGTGCGGCGCCTGTTGCTGCTGCCGTTTCTGGCTCTTGCGCTCATCCTGCCGCTGATCGTGATGGGGGAGGCCGGCCCGCTCGGAAAACTGTTCCCGAGTCTGCTCAAGCTTTTGCAGGAAAGCAGCCACGTTTCACGCGGCGATTATCTCCTGACCCAGTTCCCGGTCATCGTTACCTATTTGCGGCTACTCGTGCTGCCGGTGGGCCAAAATCTCGATTACGGCTACCCGGTCTACTCGACGCTTGCCGCAGCGCCGGTCCTTTTATCCGCGTTTTTTCTGGCCGCACTCTCGGCCTTTGCCGGGTGGATGTACCTGAAGAGCGCCCATTACTTCACGGGCCTGGCTTCCGTCAAGGTAACCTGCTTGCCCGAATCCGCAACTTCCGATCTCGAAGCCGCAACTCCGGATCAATCCGCAGCTCCTGTCGAAGGCGTCAGCGCCGGCAGCGAAGCCACCGGCACCTGCACCGAACCTTCCTGCGCCGATTCCCCTGTCGCCGTCAGCGACTCACCGGGAAGCTGCGCCGCTCCGGAACTTCGACTCATCGGCTTCGGCATTTTCTGGTTCTTCCTCACCCTGTCGGTCGAGTCGAGCGTTATTCCTATCGCCGACGTGATTTTCGAGCACCGGCTCTACCTCCCGTCCTTCGGCTTTTTTCTGGCAGTAGCTGCCGCAGCCTCTTTACTGGCGCAGCGTCTGGGCAAAAGAGCGACCTTCGCGGCATGCTCTGCAGTCATCCTGCTCCTGGCCCTGACCACCTTCAGCAGGAATCGGGTCTGGCGCGATCCTGTCGTTTTGTGGAGCGATGTGGTCAGCAAGTCCCCCCGTAATGAGCGGGCCTACTGCAACCTGGGCCATGCCCTGCTGGAGCAGGGTAAGATCGATCTCGCCATCGCCAATCTGCTCACCGCGCAAAAGCTCAATCCCGATTACGCCAAGACCTATCTCAGTCTGGGGGTGGCGTTGTGGCAGAAGCGGATGCTGCCGGAAGCCGTGCGCACTCTCGAAATCGCACTCGAAAAGAACCCGCAACTCTGGCTGGCCCATTACAACCTCTCGCTCATACACAGCGTCAAAGGGGACGTGGAAAAGGCGATCTGGCACATGGAAGCTGCCGCCAACCTGAACCCTGCCGATAAAGTTTTGCGGGACCGGCTGGCCTTTCTCTACGGCGTCAGGCAAACCATGAAGAGAGGGTAGGGGAGGCTAGATTGAGCAGCGTTAATCACACAGCACCTGGCGCACCCTCTGCTTTTTACCGCCGTCACTGGTCTCTAACCCTCTGGCTTACCCTCTGCAACTCGATTTCCGCCTTTTTGCTGATCTCTCTGATCGCCGCCTTCCTTTACTTCGGGCTGGCTGCCCAGTTGAAAGAACAGAACCACATCTTCCTCCTCGATGAAGTGGAAACAGTAGAGAATCTGATCCGGGTTCAGGAGAGCGTGGCGCCTGTTGTCGCGGAGGCCAGTCGCGGTCACGCCTCCAGTGTCCGATACGTCAAGCACTACATCAGGGTTCTTGAGCCAAACGGTGCAGTCATACTGGAGACCCCCGGCATGAGGGAGCTTCTTCCGGCGCATGTTTTCCAGGCTCCGGCGACTAGCGGCGATCCCGGCGTGGACAGGACCAGATATACTGCCGACGGCAGAGTGATGCTCTACACCTCCTACCTCGTCAAGCTGACAAAGAGCGGCCGGCAGAGGATCGTGCAGGTTGCGCTGGATGTGACCAACGTGGAAGAGATCCTGGTCGGCTATCGACAGAAGATCTATCTGGCGCTTTCCATCGGGTTCCTGCTCTGCATCGCCGTCAGCTTCGCCATAGCCCGCCGTGGCACGCGACCCCTCCGGGAGATGACCGACATCGTGCGCCGCATCACCGCCACCAATCTGGAAGAGCGCATCTCCGGCAAAGGCTGGCCCCGCGAGCTGAACAATCTGGCTGACGCCATGAACCTGATGCTGAACCGCCTGGAGGATTCCTTTACCCGCCTGTACAACTCCGCCACCAACCTGTCCCACAAGATGCGCACGCCGCTTACCATCCTGAAGGGGGAAGCCGAAGTTGCGCTGTCCCGCGACCGGAGCAACGAGGAACTCCAGGATGTCATCGCGTCGAGCCTCGAGGAGGTGACCCGCCTCTCGCGACTGGGCGAAAGCATCCTCTTTCTGGCCAATGCGGAAATGGGAAAATTTCGGATGGAGCGGTCGCTGATTGATTGTCGCGAGGAGGTGGAACAGGTAATCGAATACTACTGGCCCTTTGCGGAGGACCGGGGCATTACCTTCACCTGTGAGGGGAGTGCGTTGCTTATGGCGGATGCTGCCCTGTTTCGCAAAACGGTCGCCGCTCTTATTTCCAATGGGCTCACCTATAATCCGCACGGCGGGACGGTCGGCCTCGCTCTCAGGCAAAAGGATGAACTCTCCGGCGAAATTTCCATCACCGATTCGGGGTGCGGCATCCCTCCCGGCGAGGTGGTGAAAATTTTCGATCGCTTTTACCGTGTCTACGCCACTCGGCATATGGACCCTCACGGCACGGGTCTTGGGCTACCAATTGCCAAGGCGATCATGGATCTCCATGAGGGGAGCATTGCGGTTGAGAGCGTCCATGGCAAGGGGACCACCGTTACCCTCAGTTTTCCTGCCCTCTCCGCTGCGCCTAATTCCTGCTGCTAAAAGTTGGCTTGTCGCCGTGCGCCCTCCCCCAGCCCCTCCCATAAAGGGAGGGGGGCTAACCTAACTCCGACTGCTGCTGCAACTGCTTCTGCTTCTAGCCCCCTCTCCCCTTGTGGGAGAGGGCAGGGGAGAGGGGGGCTTTGTCGGGTTACGCGATGGAGCCGCCACAAGGGGAGAGGGTGAATAGCCTGGATGAGCCTCACCTCCCCCAGCCCCCACTGCCATTAAGTTAACCAAGTTGGAGCATCTTCAGCACGTTCTTCAATTACTCTTCCCTAACGTAGGGGCGAACCTTGTGTTCGCCCGGGTCCAGCGTGATTCCGATGGAAACGGCGGAGCAACAAATCTGGGCGAACACAAGGTTCGCCCCTACAGATATCCACCAACTTAATGGCACTGCCCCCAGCCCTCCCATAAAGGGAGGGGAGGTTGTAGACAGGGAGGGGGACCTGGTACCGACATTTTCCTTGCCTTGAAAACGCGTTTACGGCTAGTATGTGGCGAAATCGCGTTTAATGAGTTGCCCGGTGCCGTTTTTGTCCGGCATATTCCTGCCGGCAAGTAGAGTCCGGCGCTTCGGCAACCCGCTTGAGCTTCAGCGGCAGCACCACTTCTCTTAACCTTTAAATGAGGCTGACCAAGCCATGCAAATCCTTATTATAGAAGACGAAAAAAAGACCGCCGCCTTTATTAAAAAGGGGCTGAATGAAAGCAACTTCACCGCGGACATTGCCGACAACGGGCGTGACGGGCTGGAGCTCGCCTTGAACCGGGAATACGACATGATCCTCCTGGACGTGATGCTCCCCGGCATCGACGGCTGGGAGGTGCTGACCCGGCTGCGCGGACGCGGGAAAGATACTCCCGTGCTATTGCTGACCGCGCTCAGCGAGGTCGAGGACCGGGTCAAGGGGCTGGGCCTTGGAGCCGACGATTACCTGGTCAAGCCCTTCGCCTTTTCGGAACTGCTGGCCCGTATCTATACTATATTGCGCCGCGGTCCGGTGCGGGCGCCGGAGGTGCTGCGGGTCGGGGATCTGGAAATCGATTTCCCCGCGCACCGCGTCACCCGCGCCGGGACGCGCATCGACCTGACACCCAAGGAGTTTGCGCTCCTCTCCCTGCTGGCCCGCTGCACCGGCGAGGTGCTTTCCCGGACCCGGATCGGGGAACGGATCTGGGACATCGGCTTCGACACCGACACCAACGTGGTCGATGTCCATATGCGGCGCCTCCGGGTTAAAGTGGACGATCCCTTCGATACCAAGCTGATTCACACGGTCCGCGGCATCGGTTATGTGCTGGAGCCACGTTAGAGGCTAAAGTTTGATTCGCAGCATATAAGTATCTAGGAGCTTCCTGTAGAGTGGATCGTGCCCACTGGACGGCTGTAGGCCGTCGGCCCGGTCCACTCTACTCTAATCCTGCTACAGCAAACACCTACCAAGCCGAACTTCCCCGTTTCCCCTGTTGTTCCTTCTTTTGCAATCCTCGTTTTGGTCTCAAGGCAAATTCACCTTCCCAATCTTTAACAACCAGGCTGACCTTCCACGGAAAGATCCCCCTCCCCTTGGACTACCCCTATCTCCCGTACCCCAAAACAGCTCTGACAGGGCGACAAATCAAAGATGACGGAATTGTAATCTATTAGTCATCTTAGCGATACCGCTATTCGGCTAAAGTCCGTGACGGGCTGAGTGGAATGACAACCGGTCCTTTCCTCCCCCTGAAAACCCACCCTCCCGCCGCCCTGAAAAGGGCTCGAAATCATCTGCCTGATCCGCTCCGTATCCGTTACTTTTTCGTAACGCATTGAGGGTTTACGGCGGTAACTGCCGTGGTGGGCTGGTACGTTTACATAACTAAAACTGCTTTTGGCATTCTTACTGCTAATGAATAGGTCAGGCAGATCAATTCTAGGAACCGTTTTGTTACCTAAGACGAAAGGAGGTTGAGTAAGCCGGCAGTTGAAGATAGATGTACGGTAGGAAATGTTATGAAGTTTTGTCCAGGTAGTTAACCAACCAAGGAAAAAGGAGAAGCAAAAATGAAAAAGGTTTTAGCAACCGTAGTAGCCCTCGGATGTCTGGCTGCAGCAGGTACGGCTCTTGCCGGCATTCCCGCAGGCACAGGGGTCAACGGTTCCCTTCACGACATGACGCTGGTCGTTCCGGGAACCGCAGACTCGATGGGTCGAGTTTGTGTCTACTGCCACACTCCTCACCACGCTGTCGTGACCGATGGATCTGCTAACCTGCCGCTTTGGAACCACGCTCTTACCCCGGACGACCAGTTCACCGCTTACACCTGGGCAACTCCGAACAACTCCAACGACGGCGCCTTCGACATCGTCGATCCGCTTGCCGGCCCGAGCCGCCTTTGCATGAGCTGCCACGACGGGAGCATCGCAGTTGACGAGCACGGCTCCGCATTCGCCTCCGCAGGTTCCGGCCGTGCAGTCGGCTCCGCAGGCCTGATCGGCAACCTCGGCACCACCCAGGACGGCGCCGGCCGCGCCAACCTGACCAAGGACCTGAGCAACACCCACCCGATCGGCTTCGACTACAACGAGATCGCTGCATTCCGTAACTCCAAGTCCTCCAACGGCTCGGCTACTGCCGGCGACGCTACCGAGATCGTTCCCTCGACCTTCGGCTATGCAACCGAGTACGCAGTCAGCAACACCGCAGGCGAGTACAACAACGTTACCCGTA